>Ga0207679_10000211_pt1 | contig 46402 bp, 48 predicted proteins | sample KBSC73metaG_FD_184320 | JGI IMG/M metagenome (GOLD analysis project Ga0207679, IMG submission 184320) | Corn rhizosphere microbial communities from Kellogg Biological Station, Michigan, USA - KBS C7-3 metaG (SPAdes) (version 2) | ecosystem: Host-associated > Plants > Roots > Rhizosphere > Soil ... | reverse complement strand
CAGCCACGCCGCCTTCTCGAACTGGACGCTCTCGAGCAACCGCGCCATGGCCGCGCGCACCCAGCTCCAGGAAGGCGGCATGCCCGCCCGCGGCATCCTGCAGGTGGTGGGCATGGCCGACCGTGCGCCGCTCGACACGCGAGACGCCGCCGCGGGCATCAACCGCCGCATCGAACTGCTGATCCTGACGAGCCAGCAATCGCAGATCGTCGCCGCGATGTTCGGCATGCCGACGGAGGTGGTGCCGCTGGCCGAAGGGGTGGACGTGACCGCACCCGACAGCGATGCACTGCGCGCGTTGCGCTCGCAACTGACCGACACGAAAGGGCGAGCGCCGGTCACGCCGTGACCCGCCCTGACACTCCCCATGCAAACCAGACCCAGAGGCTCTCGCATGAGAATTTCAGGCTCCCCCCTCCAGCCGCAGACGGTGTCTGCCCCGGCCGTCGCGGACACGGCACCGGCCGACCATGCCCCGGTCGCGCCGCATGTGTCCACGGCATTGCAAAGCAGCACGCTGCAACCCGCACTCGCGGCGATGCGCGAGATGCCCGAGATCGACGAGGCCAAGGTGGCCGCGTTGCGAGATGCACTGGCCAAGGGCGAGCTGCCGTTCGATCCGGCCAAGCTCGCCGGTCTCATCGAACGCTTCCATGGAGGCTCGCGATGAAGCAGGCCGTGTCGGTGACCCGCGTGATGCAAGGCGTCGGCGCGGACATCCAGCGCTACCGGGAGCTCGTCCGGCTGCTCGAGGCGCAATTCCGGGCCGCGCTGCGCCATGATGCGCTCGAGCTCGCCGAACTGGCCAACGGGGTCACCGAACTCGTGGCTTCGCTGGACGCGAGCCGGCGCGACCGCACATCGTGCGTGCAGGCGATGCTCGGCGCGGAGGCTGGCATGCCGGCGGTGTTCGAACTGCTCGAAGGGCCGCGTCGCGAGGCGCTCGAGGCCGGCTGGCACACGCTCGAGGGCCTGGTGCGCGAAAGCAAGCGCCTGAACGCCCGCAACTGCCAGTTGCTGATGGACCAGCATGCGCTGATGCAGCGCGTGCTGCACGGCGAGGTGTCGACCTATGCTCCGGCCTGATCCGACACTCCGGACGATCGCGCCGACGGCGGCCACGCTGCCGGTTGCGCCGTCCGGCCGCGGCCACGGTTTCAACGCCCTCTTCGCGCAAGTGCAGGGCGATGTGCAGGACTTCATCGAGCACGGTGCGGCACCCTCGATGCCAACGGCTGCCCTGCTGACCCCGGAGGGGCAACGGGTGCGTGACGCCGTTTCGGCCTCGGCCGGCGTCGACGGCCCCTCCAGCTTCGTGGCGGACATCGCCCCCGCCGCCGAGGAGGCCGCCAGGCGCCTGGGCGTGGCGCCCGAACTCGTCGTGGCCCATGCCGCACTCGAATCGGGCTGGGGCCGCAAGCCGCTGCTGCAGGCCGACGGGCGCAGCACGCACAACCTCTTCGGCATCAAGGCGACGGGCAACTGGCAGGGGGAAGTGGCCGAGGCCCGCACCACTGAATTCCACGACGGGGTTCCGGTGGGCCGCACCGAGCGCTTTCGCAGCTACCCCGACCAGGCCGCCGCGTTCCGTGACTACGCCCAGCTGCTGCTCGACAACCCTCGCTACCGCGGTGCGTTGAACACCGGCTCGGATGCCCGTGCATTCGCCGAAGGCCTGGCCCGCGGCGGGTACGCCACCGATCCGGCCTATGCGGCCAAGCTGGCCGGCGTGGCGCAGCGGCTGGCCGGCCAGGAGGGCACGCGATGAGCGCCTACAAATCCGCCGGCTGGACGACGCCGGCCTCCACCACCCGGGCGCGAATGATGCGCCCATTGCCGACATTGCGCACCCGCACGATGGCGCCGAGGGCGCCTGCTTCCTGCGCTTCACCCGGCACCGTGACGGTGACATTGTCACGCTGCGCCACGATGCGCACCGCGTCCCCGCGTTTGACGAGCACCGGGGCGGCAAGCCAGGCACTGCGCAACACATCGCCGCTGCGCAGCGGGCGGCGGCTCGCCTGCCCCACGGCGGCGGCGGGATCGGACAAGGCATCGGGCACGGCGGTGATGTCGCGGCGCTCGACGGCGATGTCACCCGTGCCGATCGTGCGGCCCGACGGCAGTGCCACGGCCGCCACGGCGACCCGCGCGGAGACCGTGGCTTTCACGGTGAATGTCTGTGCCCAGCCGGGCGAATCCGCGCAGCGCGCTTCCAGCCGCAGCCGGCTCGCCTGCCGCGTGTCCACGGGTTCGATGGCCAGTGCCTTGCGGCACGGGGAGACGGGCTCACGGGGCCGCTGCCACACCAGCTCGTATTGCGGATCGACCCAGCCTTCGCGGCCGGCGCGGTCGTCCAGCACCGATCGCGCGGCGTCGAGCACCTGCTCCTCGATGGGGCGGGGCCCGGCCGCGACAGCGTGGAACACGACGGCGCAGAGCGCGGCGCTGATCGCAACTTTCAACCGGAGGTGATCCATGGGCATCGATTTTGACAAGGCGTTGGGGGTGCATCCGGATGCGCTACGGCTGCGCGCGGAACGCACCCGCATTCTCGCCGCGAACATCGCCAACGAAAGCACGCCGGGCTACCAGGCCCGCGACATCGATTTCGCCGCGGCGCTCCACCGCTCCGCGGCCGACGACGACGCCGGCGGCCTGAGCCTGGACACCGACGGGCCGGCCGATGCGCTCTACCGGGTGCCGAACCACCCGTCCCAGGACGGCAACACGGTGGAGCTCGGGTCCGAACAAGCGGCCTTTTCACAGAACTCTTCGGACTTTCAGACGAGCCTGACCTTTGTCAACATGAAGATCCGTGGCTTGGCGAAGGCCATCGCAGGACAGTGACCATGACATTTCGCCACATCGCCCAGATCGCCGGCTCGGCCATGAACGCCCAGTCCGTGCGGCTCAACACCATCGCCAGCAACCTGGCCAATGCCCAATCCGCCTCCGGCGTGGAGAGTGCCACCTACCACGCCCGCAAACCGGTGTTCGCGGCGGTGATGGGCGACCCCACCGGCGCCGGTGCCGGCGTTCAGGTGCTCGACGTGGTGCAAAGCACCGAACCGCTGCGCCGCGCCCACGAGCCCGATCATCCGCTGGCCAACGAGGAGGGCGTGGTGTTCTATCCGAACGTCAACACCGTGGCGGAGATGACCGACATGATGGCCGCGTCGAGGGCGTTCGAGACGAACGTCGAAGTGATGGCGCGGGTCAAGACCATGCAGCAATCGCTGCTCAAGCTCGGCGAAGGATGAAGCCATGACCACCTTGCTCAACGGCACCACCCAGGGCACCGGCAACACCGGCGCCATCTCCGGCGCGATCAGCGGCAACGGCGAGCTCTCCACGCTGTTCACGACGCTGCTTGTCGCGCAGATCCGCAACCAGAACCCGCTGGAACCGCAGGACCCCAGCCAGTTCGTCAACCAGCTCACCCAACTGAGCCAGACCGAATCGCTGCAGAACCTCGCCAGGCAGGGGGCCGCTTCGGCGGCCATGCTCGAGAGCATGCAGGTGCTGTCGCTCGGCTCGCAGGTGGGTTCGCGGGTGATGGTCAAGACCGACCGGGTGACGGTCGGCTCGGACCCCATCGACGGCGCCGTGACCTTGGAGAACGCCAGCGCCACCACGGCCGTGGTGCTCACCGCGGCCAACGGCACTGAAACACGCATTCCCCTGGGTACCCGTGCCCCCGGCGAAGTGCCGTTCGCGATCGATCCGGCCAAGCTGGGCCTGCCACCCGGCAGCTATGCGCTGAAGGTCGAGACGGATGCCCCGCAAAGCTCCCGCATCGAGATCGCCGGCCAGCTCGACAGCGTGAAGCTGTCCATGGCCGGCAGCGTCGTGCTCAACGTCAGCCACCTCGGCGAAGTCGCCCCCGACGCCGTCACCGGATTCAACGGCCGCCTCGCCACCGCCTCCAACTGAAGGGAAACACACCATGAGTTTCGACATCGCCCTGTCCGGCATCAACGCCGTCAACGCCCAGCTGGACACCATTTCCAACAACATCGCGAACTCGGGCACGTACGGCTTCAAATCCAGCCGCGTGAACTTCACATCGACCTACGCCGGCATGCAAAGCACCGGCTCCGAAGTGGGCTCCATCACGCAAAGCCTCGATGCCGGCGGCAGCGTGCTCACCACGGGCCGTGACATGGACGTCGCCATCCAGGACCGCGGCTTCTTCGTGAGCCGCGACACCACCGGCAACCTGCTCTACAGCCGCGTGGGGATCTTCTCGAAGGACAAGGACGGCTACGTGGTGGACAGCGCGAACAACCGCGTGCAAGGCTTCGCGGCGATTCCCAACAGCACCACCCTCGGCGCCATGGGGGATCTGCAAGTGCCCACGGGCCAGATTGCTGCCTCCGCATCCACCCGGATGAAGTACACGGGCAACCTGTCGTCCGGATGGGTCGCGCCGGCCGTGGCCTTCGATCCGGCCGATCCGCAGAGCTTCAACGGCTCGATGGTCTCGGTCGTGTACGACTCGCTCGGCGCGCAGCACAGCGTCACCCAGTATTTCGTCAAGACCGGCACGAACCAGGTGACGGTGCACTACACGAGCGACGGTGCTCCCGTGGCCGGCACGAACGTGCTCGATTTCGACACCCTCGGCAACCTGTCCTCACCTGCGGCCCCCGTGCCGGTGGGCCTGCCCACCCCGACCGGCGCCGCGGCGTTCGCCTTGACGATGGACTACGCCGGCACCACGCAGTACGCCGGCGAGGCCACCACGTCGGCCAACAGTGCCGACGGCTATGCCTCGGGCACGCTGATCGGCGTGCAAGTCACCGACGAGGGCCAGGTGATGGCCAAGTACAGCAACGGCCAGAAGCAGAGCGTGGGCACCGTCGCGCTGGCCACCTTCCCGGACGAGGGCGCGCTCACGGCCGTCAGCGGCACGAGCTGGGCGGCCTCCAATGCATCCGGTACGCCGCTGTACTTCTCACCGGGCAGCGGCATGGCCGGCACACTGACCTCGGGGGCGGTCGAACAATCGAACGTGGACATCACCGCCGAGCTGGTGGGCCTGATGTCCGCCCAGCGCAACTACCAGGCCAACGCCAAGGTCATCTCCACGGAGAACCAGATGGTCCAGGCGCTGATGCAGGCCGTCTGAGGCACCCGCCATGGACGCTCTGATCTACACCGCGATGAGTGGCGCCGAGCGGGCCTTGCACGGCCAGCAGGTGCATGCGAACAACCTCGCCAACCTCGATACACCTGGCTTTCGCGCCAACCTGGAGCTGGCCACGAGCCGGTCCGTGTCGGGCCACGGTTACGACGCGCGGCACTTCGGGCAATTGCAGGCCAACGCCATCTCCGGCCGCGAGGGCGCCGTGCGCCAGACTGGCCGCGAGCTGGATGTGGCGATCACCGGCCCGGGCTTTCTCACCGTGCAATGGGAAGACGGCGAGGCCTACACCCGCGCCGGCGCGCTGGCCGTGGGCGCCGACGGCGCGCTCACCGTGTCGGGCCATCCGGTGATGGGCGAGGGCGGCCCCATCGTGCTGCCGCCCTACACGGCGATCGCCATCGGCCAGGACGGCACCCTGTCGGTCCAGGCCGACGGTCAGACCGCCATGCAGGTCATCGACAAGCTCAAGCTCGTGCGGGCCGATGCCGCCGAGCTGACCAAGAACGAGGCCGGCCTGATCGTCAGCCGCACCGGTGACGCGCTGCCGGCCGATGAGACGGTGAAGGTGCGCGGCGGCTTCCTCGAAGGCAGCAACGTGTCGGCCGTCGAGGAGATGGTGGCAACGATGGGCCTCACGCGCGATTTCGAGATCCAGATGAAGTTGTACAAGGCCGCCGATGCCATGGCCGAATCGGGCAACCGCCTGATCCGCGAGTGACCATTGTCCTGAACCAGGAGAGAACACGATGAACCCCGCCCTGTGGATCAGCAAGACCGGCGTGCAGGCGCAAGACGCCAAGCTGCAAGCCATCGCCAACAACCTTGCCAACGTGAACACCGTCGGCTTCAAGCGCGACCGCGTGGTCTTCGAGGATTTGTTCTACCAGGTCGACGGCCAGCCCGGCGCCAAGGTCGACGACAACACCGTATCGCCCACCGGGGTGCAGCTCGGCAATGGCACGCGCGTCGTCGGCACGCAAAAGGTGTTTACCACCGGCAACGTGCAGACCACCAACCAGTCCCTCGACGTGGCCATCACCGGCAACGGCTTTTTACAGGTGCAGCGGGCCAACGGCGACACCGCCTACACCCGCGCCGGCCAGCTGCAGGTCAACGCCCAGGGCCGCCTCGTCAACGCCCAGGGTCTGCACATCGTGCCGGAGATCACCATCCCGAACAACGCGACGGCCGTCACCATCGGCGAAAACGGCGTGGTCTCGGTGACCACGGCCGGCACCACCGCGCCCACCGAGGTGGGGCAGCTCACGCTGGCCGGCTTCGTGAACCCGGCCGGCCTGCTGGCCCTCGGCGACAACCTGTATCAGCAGACGGACGCCAGCGGCGCGCCGATCGAGGGCAACCCCGGCGAAGGCGCGCTCGGCAAGCTCAAGCAAGGTTCGCTCGAAGGCTCGAACGTGCAGGTGGTGGAAGAGATGGTGGACATGATTGCCGCCCAGCGCACCTACGAGATGAACACCAAGGTGCTGTCGGCTGCCGACAACATGATGCAGTACCTGTCGCAGGCGGTGCGCTGACATGAGCCGCGCCGTGCTGCCTCTCGTGCTCGCCGGGCTGCTGCTCGGCGGGTGTGCGGCGCTCCAGCCGGAGCCCGAACCGAAGGCGCCGGCCGGCGATCCGCCGCCCATGCCGCCGGCGGTGGTGCGAAAGGCGGCGGGCGGCGGCGTGTACCGCGCGGATTCGCCCTGGTCGCTGACTTCCGACAGCCGCGCCTTCCGGCCAGGCGACGTGGTGACCGTCGTGCTGCAGGAAACCACGCAGGCCAGCAAGAAGGCCGACACGAAGTACGCCAAGCAGAACAGCGTGTCGTTCGAGCCGGCACTGCTGGCCGGCAAGGTGTACGGCAAGACCGAAGTGGGCATCGGTGCGGGCCGAGACTTCAACGGCACGTCCACCAGCACGCAGCAAAACACACTGCAGGGGGCCATCACCGTCGTGGTCCAGGAAGTCATGCCCAACGGCCTGCTGCGCGTCGGCGGGGAGAAAAGCCTCACCCTCAACCACGGCGAGGAGTTCGTTCGCCTGCAGGGCTACCTGCGCGCCGAAGACGTGACGGCCGACAACCGGGTGTCGTCGCAGCGCGTGGCCAACGCGCGCATTGCCTACTCGGGCCGCGGTGCGCTGGCCGATGCGAATGAGCCCGGCTGGCTCGCGAGCTTTTTCAACAGCCCGTTCATGCCCTTTTGAGGTATCCGATGCGATCCTGGTTTCTTGCCATCGCGCTGTGCCTGCCGTTCGCGGCGCATGCCGCCACCCCGCTGCGCAACCTCGTCAGCGTCGAAGGCGTGCGCGACAACCCGCTCGTGGGCTATGGCCTCGTGGTGGGCCTCAACGGCAGCGGGGACAGCAGCCAGGTCAAGGCGTCCGGCCAGTCCGTCGCCAACCTGCTCAAGCAGTTCGGGGTCAAGACCCCGGAGGGCGTGGATGTCAAGAGCAAGAACGTCGCGGCCGTCATGGTGAGCGCGGTGTTCCCGCCCGGCTACCGCAAAGGCCAGAGCATCGACGTGACCGTGTCTTCCCTCGGAGACGCCAAGAGCCTGCGCGGCGGCGTGCTGCTGCTGACACCGCTGCGCGCGGCCGACAACGAGGTGTACGCGCTGGCCCAGGGCAACCTCGTCGTGGGCGGCCTGAACGCCACCGGCAAGAGCGGCTCGAGCGTGACCGTCAACACCCCCACATCGGGCCGCGTCCCGAACGGCGCGCAGATCGAGCGGGAGATCGTCTCGGATTTCGAGACCAGCCCCACCGTGATACTGAGCCTCAAGCGCCCGCATTTCCAGACCGCCACGAACATCGTCGAGGCGATCAACCGCCGCTTCGGCGAGCTGGCCAGCACCCGCGACGCGACCAGCGTGGCCGTGCTCGCCCCGGAGAACCCCACTCAGCGCGTCGCGTTCGTCGCCAAGCTGGAGGCGCTTGCGGTCGACGTGGGCACCGACACGCCCAAGGTCATTTTCAACTCCCGCACCGGCACGGTCGTCATCTCCGACGGGGTGACCGTTCGGCCGGCCGCCGTCTCCCACGCCGGCCTCAAGGTGGTGATCGGCGAGAGTTCCCAGGTGAGCCAGCCCGCGCCCTTCGGCAAGGGTGACACGGTGGTGACGCCGCAGTCCCGGGTGCAGGTGGAGCAGGCCGCGCCCAAGATGTTCAAATGGCCCAAGGGCACGAACCTGCAGGCCATCATCGACGTGGTCAACAGCACGGGCGCCACCCCGGACGACCTGATGGCCATCCTGCAGGCACTTGACCAGGCCGGGGCCATCGACGGCGAACTGGTGGTGATCTGACGATGAACACGATTCCGACTTCCCCGACATCGCTGCAGTCTCAGTCCGCCGAAGCCCCCGTGGCGCCGGCGGTCTCGCCGGAACTGGAAAAACAGGCCAAGGCCGCCGCCGAGAAGTTCGAAGGCTTCTTCATCGCCCAGATGATGCGCCAGATGCGCAGCATGTCACGCCAGATTGCTGGTGACGAGGGCATCTTCCGCGACCGCACCGGCGACGACATGCTCGACATGGCCGACACCCTCGTGGCCGATGCCATGGCCAGCCAGCGCGCCTTCGGCATCGCCGACCTCATCTTGCGCCAGGTGCTCCCGGCGCCGCTTCATGCCGAGGCGCCCGCGGTCGCCCAGAACAAATAACCCGACCGGATCGCCGCCATGAGCATCATCAACAACGCCCTGACCGGTGCCCATGCGGCACAGATCGCGCTGGACACCACCAGCCAGAACATCGCCAATGTGATGACCCCCGGGTACACCCGGCAGGGGACCCTGATGGTGTCCCAGCGTGCCACCCAGGCCGGGCAGATCTCGCCGGGCGATGGGGTCAAGGTGCCGTCGCTGATCCGCTTCAGCGACGACTACAAGAACCTGCAGCGCTGGCAGGCGGCGTCCGAACTGTCGCAGCGGTCCATCCCCCAGCCGTACCTCACCCAGCTCGAACAGGTGATGGGCGACGACACATCGAGCATCAACAGCGGCCTCGACGGCTTCTTCGGTGCACTGAACGCCGCCAGCGTCGAACCCACATCCATGCCGCTGCGCCAGCAGGTCATCACGTCCGCCCGGGCGCTGGCACAGCGGTTCAACAACCTGAACGAGGTGCTGTCGAACCAGCAGACATCGATCTCCCGGCAGCGCGCCAGCACCGTCGAGCAGGTCAACAGCGTCTCCCAGGCGGTGGCCGACCTGAACGACGACATCGGCATCGCACAGGCGACCGGGACCAACGCTTCGGCGCTGATCGATGCCCGGGACCAGAAGATCGACGAGTTGGCTTCCCTGGTGGGTGTGCAGGTGGTGGACCAGCCGGATGGCTCGCGCAGCGTATCTCTGCGCGATGGTCAGCCCCTGGTCGTGGGCGGGCGCGCCTCGACGCTGTCGATCGTCACCGGCCCGGCAGGTTCGCAGACGCTCCAGCTCAGCTTCGCGAGCGAATCGTTCACCATCACCAGCAACCGGCTGGGCGGCCAGCTCGGCGGGCTCAACGACTTCGAGCGCGACGTGCTGTCGCCCTTGCGCCAATCCGTGGCCGACATGGCCTCCGAAGTGGCCGACAAGGTCAACACCCAATTCTCAGCGGGCTACAGCCTCAGCGGTGCCACGCCCACGCCACCGCCACCGGATGGCCCCTTGTTCCAATTCGATTCATCCGGCTCGACCGGCGTCTTGAGCGTGCCCGATGGCGTGCTTCCTGCTGATCTGGCGTTCTCGAGCGATGCGACGAAACCGGGCAACAGCGACAACCTGCTCGCCGTCATCGCGCTCAAGGGCCAGCCCATCAGCGTGGCGTCGCTGGGCTCGGTGCTGATGGGCGATGCGAACACGCAGCTGATCGGCCGCGTCGCCATGCAAAGCCAGCAAAACCAGGCCTCCCTCGCCACCGCCGAGACGGTGCGCAACCAGGCCGAGGAAAGCTGGAAGTCCACGAGCGGCGTCAACAAGGACGAAGAAGCCGTGAGCCTCATGCAATACCAGCAGATGTACCAGGCCAACCTCAAGGTCATCGCCGTGGCCAACCAATTGTTCGACAGCACGCTGGCCATGATGGCCGGCTGAGGGGAGTGACCTCATGCGCGTTGCCAGCACCCAGTACCACACCACGATGAACAGCGCGCTGCAGGACGCGTCGTTCCGGCTCGAACACGTGATGCAGCAAATGGCCTCCGGCCTGCGCATCCAGGTGCCGTCCGACGACCCGGTGACCAGCGTGCGCATCGAGCGGCTCAAGCGGGAAGAAGCCGCGCTCGACCAATACCAGTCGAACATCGGCGCCTTGCGCAGCCGCCTGCAGCAAAACGAAGCCTTGCTCGATGGCTCGGTGCGCGACATCCTGCAAGCCCGCGACCTGATGGTGTGGGCGGCCGACGGCGGCAACACCTCGCAGGACGTCGACGCCATGGCCAATGCCCTGGCGGCGCTGCGCGACAGCCTGTTCTACACCGCCAACAGCGTCGACCAGGAAGGCCGCTACATCTTCTCGGGCACCGCCACCGCCACCCCGACGATCACGCACGACCCGCTGGCCGCCTCGGGTGCCCGCTACACCGCCACCGGCAACGGCGACGCCCAGAACGTTGTGGTGGGCAACGGCGTCACCCAGGCGGCGAATACCACGCTGGCCGAGATGGCGCCGCTGCTCAATGCCCTGGACCAGGCCATCGACACGCTCCATGTTCCCGGCGTGAGCGTCAACGACCCGCTCGTGCGCCCGGTGCTCACCGCCGCCCTGGACGGCCTCGACACCGCCCTCGACGACATCAACACCAAGATCGCCACCATCGGCGGCGCGCAGAACATGCTCGATACGCTCCAGGACAACCATGCCAATGTGAGCCTGTCGAACCAGCAGGCGATGGTGACGCTCGGCCAGCTCGACTACGGGGCAGCTGCCGTGCAACTCAACGGCTACACGACCGCCGTGCAGGCCACCCAGAAGGCGTATGCGAAGGTGAGCGCGCTGTCCCTGTTCGACCTCATCTGACATGCAGGTGTCTTCGCTCCAGCCGGCCGCCGTCGGCACCGGGCGCGCCACGCCCACCGCCGCGGCGCGCGCGCCAGCGACGAACGCGTCGACATCGCAGCCCGCGACCGCAGATGTTCCCAGACTGGGCAACGGCTTGCGCGGCTGGTTGCCGGCCTTGAACCGCGATGTGGCGCAAGCGCAGCAATCGCGCGATTTCCTGGACAAGGTGTCTGGCCACCTGCAGGCACTCAAGACCGGCCTGAGTGCGAGCCTCGCCGGCCGGGCGCCGGTCGGCGAGCGGGTCGAAGAATCGTTGGCAGCGCTCGACCGCACCTGGCGTGATCGTCCGGTGGCGTCAGGCGGTGGGCTCGATGCGCAGCTGAGATTCAGCCGCGAGGGCCCCGCGGCCCAGCGCTTCAGCGTTCGAGGGCTCGATTTCCCGACCTTGCAGTCCGGCGGACGTGAGGTGCTGGCCTTGTCGGTGGGCGTGCCAGGGCAGCGCCCGCTGCCGGTCGTGGTGGAGCCTGGCTTGTCCGAACGGGAAATCGTGCTGCGGCTTGGTCAGGCGCTTGCGCCCGTGGGCGTGCAGGCGGTGCGCGGCGAGCAGGGCGAGCTGATGTTCTCGACCCCGGAATCCCAATGGCCTGCCGTGCGCGACAGCCTGGCGATCAAGGGCGGCGGGCAGCGGTTCCCCACCGGGCAGTTTCACCGTGTACGAGCTGAACCGGAGACAGAGGCCGTGCCAGTGACCGCATGGCGCACCGCATCCGCCGACGAGCGCCAAGCCACGCTGCGGGGGGTGCTCACCGCGCTGGACCGCGTGCGCGATGCACAAGCCGCCGTGTCCGCGGCTTTCGGCGACGCCGCCGCCTCACTGGAGGCCAACCGGCCCGGCGGAGGGGCGGCCTGGGCTGCCGCGGCGGCCGGGGCGTTCCAGTCGGCCGCGTCAGAGGACGGTTTCGCGGCCCGGGCGGCCTTGGTTTCCGCCGTGGACGGGCTTCATCGAGAACGTGTGCAGGCGGTGATGCGGGAGCGCTGAAAATGCGCAAAGACCAAGCCTTTGATTGCCGGATGAACGATCCGACCCGAACGGTCGCCGCGCGTTTCTTGTCGCTGGAGATGACCTGCAAGAGTGCAGGCTTCACCTTGCTATCGATTGGAGAAAACCACCAGTTCGCCAGCAGGATAGGGGCCGTTCCATCCACAGGGAAACCCGTTCTTCAGGTAGACACCCAATATGCTTTCCCAAAGCGGTGGAAAAATCTGGTTGGCGTAGCAATTCAACAAGATTCGCATGTCGCGGCGCATGAGTTCGACCAACGGGCAGGCGACGGATCGCATCCATTTGACATCGGCTCCGCAAAAGTTTCTTCCTGACAGACCGAAGTAGTCGGTCTTCCTGAGATGGTGGTCAATCCACCGCTTCCACTCAAAGCCTCCAGGAAAAACATCGGGGCAGTCGCTCAACGCATCCCACGCGTTCAATGAATCGTCCGAGGCGTACTGGTTTGCCATGCTGGCGTCTGTAAACACCAAGTGACCATCCCGAGTGCCTGAATACGCGGACATGAACAATGACGGCTGCTGCAGAAAGTCGAGCAGGGGCGTTGCCTGAACGACAAGCTCATCCCAGTTGTCGATCATGTGGTCTCATTGACGTTCGCTCGATGCAGGCGGCCTTGAGCTTGAATAGCTCAGGCTGCCACGACATACGCACCTCTCAGCACCGGCGTTTCCTCCGCAACCGCCTTTGCAATTGCAGAAGCGATCTTCTGCCCGCCCTGTGAAGAGGGTTCGATTGGATTTGCATAGTCGGACGGCTGGACGCAAATTCTCCGAAGATCAATGACCTTTAGCCCGTGTTCCGCCGCGACCCGAATGATCACATCATTGAACGCGCACAGTGCGACAGCGACGCAGGCTTGATAGCCAGCCTCGGGGAAGTTCCCGTGATAAATGGTGCATACAACAAGCGGGACCCCCTTGCTCAGAATCACACTCACGATGCCCCGATAACTGGCTTCGAAGTCGTTCGCTGCCTGCGCGAGAAGCAGCAGAGCCTCACCGCTTGTTGCAACCGGTGTTTGCAGCACATCGGCTCGAAGGAGCGCGTTGTTTCCTCCAACGCTCAGTACAAGGTGGCTTGTGTCTTCCGGCAGCACTTCAAGCTGGGCTGGAACATCTTCCGTCGTTGAGCCATCGATGGCTTGCAAAGTTGCGGACCAGCCTTGAGGGAGCGCGGAAGAGACCTGCTCAATCACGGTAGGGCCGCCTTGGGTATATGCACCGTTGTCAAAAACGGAATCCCCGATCAGGACCAGATGTGGCATTGCTTGCAACCTCAAGTTGGAGTTCACCCGCCTGCGCAGGCCAGCGAAGTTGGCGGTGGGGGAGAGAGGGTACAGCACCTCGCGGCCCAAAGGGGCCTTGCCGTGGAGCCTTCAACCTCAATGCAGGTCAGCCGCTGCGCCGCAGCACTTCTTGAATTTCTTGCCGCTTCCGCAGGGGCAAGGCTCGTTGCGTCCCACCTTGGGCTGCAACGACTTGGCCACGTGGCGCTCGTAGACTGCCTGCCTGAGGGGCAGCCAGTGAGCATGCATGTCAAGGACCGCTTGCGGGATCTGAAGTGCCAGCTCCGCCCGCAGGGCGGGCGTCTTGGTGAGCTTGTCTTGATCCACGCAGAAGTCATCTTCGCCGAGCAAGGCGATCGGCCTGAACCAGGCTTGTCCCTGGGGTGTCGACAGCAAGGGCAGCCAGTCGTTCCAGCAAAGCTTCATGCCCTCGACAAAGCCGTAGGCCCAGCCCTCAGCGTCGTCATACTCCCGCTTGTCGCTGCCGTACGTCATCGCTGACCAATACGGCCGGATCTCCCTGGGGTCCGCGTCCAGTCCAGCAATGATGCCGTTGAAGTGGCGCATGACCAGCCCCAGGATGTGATTCAACTGTTCGATTGAATCCGTCGGTGGCATCACATTCTTGGTGCCCCAAATCTTGGGTAGCCACTGCTTGGGATGCAGGGTTGTCGGTCCGATGGCGATGGCGTGCAAAAACCCGTCCATGAGGTCCGACATCATGACTTCGTCGGTGTCGACGTCAAAGAGCAAGAACTGTTCAAGCTCGGCGAACTCATTCTCGGTCAGGGGAGCAAAGGGGTTGGTCATCGTTGAAATGCGGGTTGCGCAATAACCTGATTCTCCCTTGTCGCCCGGCTGAACGGTGACAGTCTCCCCGCAAGGCGCCGCTCAAACTGGGGATGGTCTGCCCGAGCACATCCTGGATATCCTGGTTTCCCCCATGTTGGTCGGTGCGCTCGCGCCGCAGCATCGGAATGCCCAAGGACCGTGTGATGAGCCAAACGATCGCCCAGGCCAAACGCTCCCGCCGCCGTTCGCCCGAAAGCCAGGCAGACTTCAAGCAGCAACTGCTCGCGTACGCCAAGCAGCTCTACCTGGACAAGGGGTTCGAGGGCATGTCCATCCGTGCGCTGACGGAGGCATTTTCCATGTCTCCCATGTCGTTCTACGGGTACTTCGAAAGCAAGCACGACCTGGCGCGCCACATCTGGCTCGACTTCTTCCAGGAACTGCTCGGCCTGCTGCTGGCCGCAGGACAGGGCAAGCGCTCGCCCACCCAGGTGCTGGCCGCCCACGTCCGCACCTACATCGACTACTGGGAGACCCATCCCGAGCGCTACCGCCTCGTCTACATGGCCGAGCTGAGTGACGAGGACAGCGCCTCGATGATCCAGGTGAACGATCACCCGGTGTACCGGCAGCTGGCCGCGCTCGCCCGGGAGCGGGTGCTGGCGTGCGCGTACGGCAAGGTCGTCCCCGAGAAGACCGTGCGCCTGCTGTGCGACATGATGCTCGCGAAAGCCATCGGCTACCTGCACGCGACGATCGCCATCGACCGGTACCCGATCAGTGACCGGGAAGGGCTCAAGAAAGCCATGGTGCGCGACATCGTCGACGGTGTCGTCCAGACCACCAACGGCTGAGTGGTCGCACCCCGCGTGACTTCGTTCACGCCCTTCGCTGCTTTTCCGTACATGTACGGTTAATAACCCGCTCCGGGGCGTCGCTGCCCCTCAAGTTCCGGCATATTCGGCCGACATTGAGCTCTCAGGCCGACGGCGCTCATGCAGCCCCGATCCACACGCGACATGCCGAACTTCTCATGAAGACATCCGCACCGACCACGAGCGCCCGGCCGGCCACGGCGAGCCCGCCCGTCGTGCTCGACCCCGGCACGCTCGGTCGCCCCATGCACCTGGTGGGCGGTTTCACGTCCGCCTTGAAATCGGCACTCACCGAGTCGTTCAGAACCGGTCTGAACCGCCGTCACGGCGCAGGGTACCGGGTGGACGACGTGGTCCTCGGCCGCCACGCCGCCACCGCCCCGCGGGCCCGCTGGTTCAGCACCGAAACGCCCCTGGGCCGAATGTTCTTCTCGATGGACCGGGCGTTGTTGCTCTCGGTCCTCGATTACCGCTACGGCGCGCCCGTGCGCGCGGCGGCCGATGCGCCGGCCCTCGAAGCCGTGCGCGAGACCGCCACCGAAGAACGCCTGGCCGCGACGCTGTGCGCCCGCTGGACGGAAACGCTGCTCCGCTGCATCGACCCGGCCGCTCCGGCGGAGCTGACCGCCGCGGCCTGTACGCCCCCGGCGTCAGGCGCATGGCAGCTTCATGTGCGGCTCGGCGAGAGCCACCTGGGGCTCGAAGGCAGCCTGTGGTTCGTGCTCGATGATGCGGTGATGCGCCGCATCCTGCGCAGCGTTTCCCCCGCCCGCGACAAGCCGAAAGCTCCGGCCGCCCGCCAGCAGCCCACCGCATCCCGCCTCTCCCTGGTGCTGAACGCGCGGCTGCTTGAAAAGGAGATCGCGCTCGGTGAGGTGCTGGACCTGCGTCCCGGCGACGTGATCCCCGTCAGCCTCGGCCTGGCCGATGTGCTGGTCGACGATTCCCGCCTGTTCACCGCCGCGGTGACCGAACACAAGGGCAAGTTGTGCCTGACCTCCTTCGATGATGCGGAATGACACCATGGACATGAACGACAAACTGGCCCTCGAAACGCTGCTTGCCGAAGGCGGCGATGCGCCTGAAGCGGCCGACATCGCCGAAGCGCCCGCAGCCCCCGCGCGCCGCCGCGACCTGTCGCGCATGATGCGCAAGATTCCGGTCACGCTGACCCTCGAGGTGGGCTCGGCCCGCATCTCGCTGCAAGACCTGATGGACATCGGCACCGACAGCGTCGTCGAACTCGACTCGCTGGCCGGCGAGCCGCTCGTGATCAAGGTCAACGGCACGCCCATCGGGCACGCCGAGGTGGTGGTCTCCGGCGAGAACCACGGGCTGAAGGTGATCGACCTCGACGGCCTGGACCTCCACAGCCTGGCCTCATGACCCGGTCCACCCCGAACCGCCAGCTCCGGCTGGCGGCGGCCGCCATGGCCGCCGCGGCGCTGCTCGCATGGTCGTCGGGTGCGTTCGCGGCCAACGCGGTGGAATTGCTGAGCCAGTCGGCGGGCGGCGCCAGAACGGAGTTCACCGTCAAGACGCAGGTGCTCATCATCATGTCGCTGCTCGGGCTGCTGCCCGTGGTGGTGATGATGATGACGAGCTTCACCCGCTTCGTGATCGTGCTGTCGCTGCTGCGCCAGGCGCTCGGCCTGCAACAAGGTTTGCCGAACCGCATCGTCACCGGTATTGCGCTGATCCTGACGCTCCTCGTGATGCGGCCGGTGGGCGATCAGATCTGGAACGAGGCCTTCGTGCCCTACGACGAAGACCGCCTGACGCTGCAGCAGGCGCTCGTCACGGCCGAGGCGCCGCTTGCTCGCTTCATGCTGGCGCAGACCAGCAAATCGGCGCTCGCGCAGATGTCACGCCTGGCCGGCGAAAAAGACATCCAGCGCCCGCAGGACCATGCGTTCACCGTCAAGCTGGCCGCCTTCGTGCTCAGCGAGCTGAAGACCGCATTCCAGATCGGCTGCCTGCTCTTCATCCCGTTCCTCGTGATCGACCTCGTGGTCTCCTCGGTGCTGATGGCCATGGGCATGATGATGCTGTCGCCACTCGTCATCTCGCTGCCGCTCAAGCTCTTGCTGTTCGTGCTCGTGGACGGCTGGACGCTGACGGTCAACACCCTCGTCACGAGCGTGCAGGCCTCCTGAAGGGTGATGACATGCTGACCCCTGAAGTGGCGGTCGACCTGATCGCCGAAAGCCTCAACGTCACGATGCTGCTCGTGGTGTTGCTCGTCGTGCCCGGCCTGATCATCGGCCTCATTGTTGCGCTCTTCCAGGCGGCCACGCAGATCAACGAACAGACCCTGAGTTTCCTGCCGAGGCTGATCGTCACGCTCATCGTCGTGAGTGTGATGGGGCGGTGGATGGTGGGCTACCTGATGGACTACTGTGTGTCCATCTTCCAGCGGGCGGCTTCGCTGGTGGGGTAGCCATGGAGCTCCTGTTTCCTCAACTGCTGGGCCTGCTGTTCGCGTTGTGGTGGCCGTTCGTGCGCGCGATGGCAATGCTGTCCGCGGCCCCGATCCTCGGCGACGGCATGGTGCCGGTCACCGTGCGGCTGCTGCTGTCGCTCGTGCTGGCGGTGGTGCTGCTGCCGGTGTCACAGGGCGGCGCGCCGATCGATCCGATCTCATTGCAGGGCGTGGTGGTCACCGTCGAGCAGGCGGTCATCGGTGGTGCACTGGGCCTGGCGTTCCATTTCACGATGTCCGTCATCACCATGCTCGGTTTCCTGCTGTCTTCGCAGATCGGCCTGTCGATGGCGGTGATGAACGATCCGATGAACGGGGCATCGTCGGACGTCGTCTCGACGCTGCTGTCCGTGCTGTGCATTGCCGTGTTCTTCGCCGTGGACGGTCACCTCGTGCTGACCGGCGTGCTCGGCGCGAGCTTGAAAGCCTGGCCGGTGGGCGGAGGCCACGGCAGCCTCGATCTGCACGGCCTGGCGGCGCACGTGGGCTGGATCTTCTCGGCCGCGCTGCTGCTGGCCGTCCCCATGGTCTTCTCCACGATGGTGGTGCAGATCGGTTTCGGCTTCCTCAATCGCGTCGCCCCCTCGCTCAACCTTTTCTCGCTCGGCTTCTCACTGGTCACGCTGTTCGGCCTGTTCATGCTGGCCCAGGTCGTGAAGTTCGTGCCGAACCACTACGTGCGGATGACCGAGCAGGTGCTCGACCTGTTGCGCCACCAGATGCAGGGAGGGGCGGGTGTCTGAAGCATCCTCCGGTGACAAGAGCGAAAAGCCATCCGCCCAAAAGCTCAAGAAGGCGCGCGAGCAAGGCCAGGCGGTCCGCTCGCGCGACGTCGCCACGGCCATTGGCATCGTGGTGAGCCTGAAGGTGGTGGTGTTTCTCGTGCCGGGATACCTCGATGATTTCCGCACCTTGTTTGCACAGGGCTTCGCGCTGTACGGCAGTGAAGGGGCGATCGGCAATGTGTGGTCGCAGACGTTCTCGGTGACGATGGGTCTGCTCGTCAAGATGGTCCTGCCGCTGCTCATCGTTCCGCTCGCCGCGGTCATCGGCGGCCTGGTGCCGGGCGGCTGGGCGATCAGCACGTCCCACTGGATGCCGCGCCTCGACCGGCTGAGCCCGGCCAAGAACCTCGGCCGCCTCGTCACGCGCAAACATGCATCCGACGTGGCCCTGTCGCTGCTCAAGGCCGCGGCCCTCGGTCTCGTGCTCTGGCATGTGGCGCAGGCCACGGTGGCCGATCATGTGCGCCTGCAGACGATACCGCTCGATCGCGCGCTGCTTGCCGGTGCGGATCTGATGCTCGACGGCGTCATGGCCATGTGCCTCGTGTTCATCCTGTTCGCCGCCATCGACGTGCCGATGCAGGCCTTTTTCTTCGCACGAGGCCAGCGCATGACCAAGCAGGAGGTCAAGGAAGAACACAAGAGCAACGAAGGCCGACCCGAGGTGAAGTCGCGCATTCGGCAGCTGCAGCGTCAGATGGCCCAGCGCAGTGTGCGCAAGGCCGTTCCCACCGCCGACGTGGTCATCGTGAACCCCGAGCACTATTCGGTGGCCCTCAAGTACGACGAACGCCGGGCCGAAGCGCCCTACGTGGTTGCCAAAGGGGTGGATGAGATGGCGCTGTACATCCGCCGCGTCGCCGCTGACCATGGCATCGAAACACTGGCATTGCCGCCGCTTGCACGCGCCATCTACCGCACCAGCCAGGTCAACCAGCAAATCCCGATGCCGCTGTACCAGGCGGTAGCGCAAGTGCTGACCTACGTGCTGCAACTCAAGGCCTTCCGCAGCGGCCAGCGCCGGCGCCAACCCGCGCTGCCCACCGACCTGCCCGTGCCCGAACACCTGAGCGAATCGAGCCCTGCATGAACTTCTTCAACCGCCTCGCGGCCGAAGCGCGCCGCCACAAATTCGCCACGCCGCTGTTCCTGATGGTGGTGCTGGCGATGATCATCCTGCCGCTGCCGCCGGTGGTGCTGGACGTGCTGTTCACGTTCAACATCGTGCTCGCCCTGATTGTGATCCTGGTGAGCGTCTCGGCACGGCGGCCACTCGATTTCTCGGTGTTCCCGACTGTCATCCTCGCGACGACCATGCTGCGCCTGACGCTCAACGTGGCGTCCACCCGGGTCGTGCTGCTGCACGGCCACGAGGGCACCCATGCCGCCGGCCAGGTGATCGAGGCGTTCGGCAACGTGGTCATCGGCGGCAACTTCGTCGTGGGCCTTGTGGTCTTCATCATCCTGATGATCATCAACTTCGTCGTCGTGACCAAAGGCGCCGAGCGCATCTCCGAGGTGTCGGCGCGGTTCACGCTGGATGCCCTTCCGGGCAAGCAGATGGCCATCGATGCCGACCTCAATGCCGGCCTCATCAACCAGGAGAAGGCCCAGCACCGCCGCCAGGAGGTGGCCGCCGAGGCCGACTTCTACGGCGCGATGGACGGTGCGTCGAAATTCGTGCGCGGCGATGCCATCGCCAGCATCCTGATCCTCCTGATCAACATGGTCGGCGGCGTGGCCATCGGTTCGCTGATGCACGGCTTGTCATTCGGCGAGTCGTTCCGCCAGTACGCACTGCTGACCATCGGTGATGGCCTCGTCGCGCAGATCCCGGCCTTGCTGCTGTCGGCCGCGGCGGCCATCCTCGTCACCCGCATCAGCGATTCGGGCGATTTCGAAGAGCAGGTCAGCGGCCAACTGCTCACCTCGCCCGTGGTGATGTTCAGCGCGGCCGGGATGATGGTGGTGCTCGCCGTCATCCCCGGCATGCCGAGAATGATGTTCCTCGCCTTCGCGGGCGTGCTCGGCTATGTCGGCTGGCGTCTCAGCGGCCACACGGGCAAGCCCGCGGCGAACCCCTTGGCGGCCGTGGAGGCGGCGGTGCTTACCCACAAGCCGGCCGAACTCGACTGGCAAAGCCTGCCCGTGGTGGAGCCGCTCTCGCTGGCCGTGGGCTACAAACTCGTGGCCTTGATCGACCAGGGCCAGGGCGCGGTGCTCACGAACCGGGTCAAAGGCGTGCGCCAGAGCCTCAGCGAAGCCATGGGCTTCCTGTTGCCCCCCATCGCCGTGCGCGACGACCTGGCGCTCAAACCGTCGCAATATTCCATCCTGCTCAGCGGTGCGGTCGTGGCCCAAGCCGAAGTGTTCGCGGACCGGCTCATGGCCATCCCGTCGCCGAAGGTGTACGGCGAGCTCGACGGCATTCCGGGCGTCGAACCCGCCTACGGCATGCCCGTCACCTGGATCGTCCCGGAGGACAAGGCGCATGCGCTCGGCCTCGGCTACCAGGTCATCGAGGCAGCCAGCGTCATTGCCACCCATTTGTCCAAGGTGCTGCGCGACCACCTGGCCGAACTGCTGCGCCACGAAGACGTCGCCGCGCTGCAGGAACGCCTCGCGGCGATGGCGCCGAAGCTCGCCGCATCCCTCGACAAGGCACTCACGGCCACCCAACTGCTCAAGGCGTACCGGGTCTTGCTCACCGAGGCGGTGTCGCTCAAGGACATCGTGCCGATTGCCACCACGCTGCTCGACAGCGCCGAGACGACCAAAGACCCCATCCTCCTGGCCGCCGAAGTGCGCTGTACCTTGCGCCGCCAGATCGTGGCTGGTCTCTTCGGACAAAAGCCCGAGATGAAAGCATTCAACCTCGGTGGGGAACTGGAGAACATGCTGCTCGGTTCGCTCAACCAGGCCCGCCAGGCCGGCAAGGTCGCGCTCGACAATTTCTCGGTGGATCCCCACCTGCTGTCCCAGCTGCAGGCCAACATGCCCATGGTGCGCGAGCAGATGAAACAGCAGGCCACGCCGCCGCTGCTGCTCGTGATGCCCCAGATCCGGCCGCTGCTGGCGCGCTACGCCCGGCTATTCGCGCCTGGCCTGCATGTGCTGTCGTACAACGAGATTCCGGAGCAGCGCGAAGTCAGCGTGATCGGCACGCTGGGCTGAACGCATCATTCGAAGGCAGGCCAGGGCCCACGCGGCGCCAGCGTGGCCGACAGCACGACCACCACTTCGGCCGCGGCACGGAACAGCACCGGCGACAACCGCGCGGCAGCCGGCATCGGCGTGGCCGGGTTCATCAACACCGGCGAGCGTGCCGCAGCGGGCTCGCCATGCAGCAAACGGCACCTCGCCAGCGTGAGGCCGGCCAGCGAAAACGCCGACGACAACACGGGCAGCACCTCCCGCACCAGCGGCAGCGCGGCCGCGTCCTCGACGAACATGAGCAAATCCACGCCGTCGTTCAGCAGCTGCACCAGCACCGCGAGGCGTCCGATGCCGGGCACATCTACCTCCAGGCGCAAGGCCAGTGCGCGGGCAGGGCGGCGGCGCGGCGACGGCGCGTCACCGTCCGGTTCGAGCACCCGCAGCATCGCGTGCAGCCCGCCCCAGGCATAGGCGGGGTACAGCCAGCGGTCGGGCGCCGGCAGGAAGGGTGACGATGACATGCCGTCGCGCGGCGAACCCGCCGCCGGGGGCTCGGCCAACGGCCCCGTCGACACACCCGCGCCATGGGGTGCGGACGCGGGCTGCGCGACGGCGGCCAGCACCAGCAGCCGCCATTGCATGGCCAGCGCTGCAGGTTCCGGAAGCCTCCAGCTGAGCTGGCGCAGCACCAGCTGGTCTGGCCGCATGGCCGACAGCGAAAATTCCTGGGGCGGCGCGGGCACGGGGCCCAATGCCGGTGACCGTGCGGCCGCGGGCCGCGCGATCACGTCGAACAGGCTCAATTCGAGCCGTGGCTCCGTGGCCTGCACCTGCACCATCAGCACGTCACCACGGGCGAGGCCCTCGCCCCCCCGCGTCAGCCCGTCGATGGAGACCGGCATGCCCCGAGCGGTCACGCCGTGCAGCATGCCCGGCATCGGGACCGGCGACCCCTCGACACGCGGCGGCACCGCCAGCAGCGGGGCCACTTCGGCGGCGCGAACCGCCGCTGCGGGCAGCACGGCGTTGCCGGCCGGCCGCACGGTGGACGTGGCCCCGCGCGGCCAGGGCGTCATGCCCGTGCGGGGCACCTTGTCGATCGCCATGGGGATGTCGTGTGCCCTCGCAGCCGAAGAAAGGCCTCGTCAGCCCGCTTACTGCAGCAACGACATGACCAGCTGCGACATGCTGCTCGACTGCTTGAGCATCGAGGTGCCGGCCTGCATCAGCATCTGCTTGGAAGTCATGTTTGCCGTTTCGGTGGCGTAGTCGACGTCCATGATGCGGCCGCGCGCCTGCGTCGTGTTGGAGCTCATGTTGCCCAGGTTGTTGTACACATGCTCCAGGCGGTTCGAAGCGGCGCCGAGCTGCGAGCGCAGCGTGCCCACAGCCGTGATCGTCGTGTCGGCCAGGGTCATCGCGGCGGTGGCGGCGGTCGTGATGTCACCGCCTTGCAGCGCGGTGATGGCCGTGCCCACGGCGGTGAGGTTGGCCGAGGCATCGACCGTCATCACCTCGGCCGCATCGGCGCCGATCTGGAAGTTCACCGCGGCAGCGAGCGTGCCGCCGTTGAGCAGCGCCTGGCCGCCGAACTTGGTGTTGGTCATGATGTTGGTGAGTTCGAGGCCCAGGGCGTCGTACTCGGAATCCATCGCGGTCTTGTCATCGGCGTTGGAAGAACCGTTGGCCGCCTCGGTGGCCAGGTCCTTCATGCGCAGCACGATGTTGGTGATCTCGTTGAACGCGCCTTCGGCGGTCTGCATCATCGAGATGCCGTTCTGGGTGTTGCGCTGGGCCACGGCCATGCCGCGGGTCTGCGCTTCGAGCCGGGTGGCGATCTGAAGGCCCGCGGCATCATCCATCGCCGAATTGACCCGAAGGCCCGTGCCCAGGCGGGACATCGATGCGGACAACGATTTCTGGGTGCTGCCGACCGAGTTCTGTGCGGACAGTGCGGCGGCGTTGGTGTGAAGGCTCAGCATGAGGACACTCCTGGGTTGGTTTCAGGGCATCGACTGCTTCGCTGCCCTCCACCTCACAAGGCGGCCGCCGCGGCCCGCGCATTAAAGAGCGCCAGCAAAAAAGACGGAACAAAGAGGAGGGCAGTGAACCAGCTGGGGCGATCAGTCCACGAGTGAACGCGAGGACGTTCAATGCGTGGGACCCAAAAACAAAAAGGCCAACCGAACGGTTGGCCTTGTGGCGCTGCGCGAGGGTGGCTTATTGCAACAGCGACATGACCAGCTGCGACATGCTGCTCGACTGCTTGAGCATCGAGGTGCCGGCCTGCATCAGCATCTGCTTGGAGGTCATGTTGGCCGTCTCAGTGGCGTAGTCGACGTCCATGATGCGGCCGCGCGCCTGCGTCGTGTTGGAGCTCATGTTGCCCAGGTTGTTGTACACATGCTCCAGGCGGTTCGAAGCGGCGCCGAGCTGCGAGCGCAGCGTGCCCACAGCCGTGATCGTCGTGTCGGCCAGGGTCATCGCGGCGGTGGCGGCGGTCGTGATGTCACCGCCTTGCAGCGCGGTGATGGCCGTGCCCACGGCGGTGAGGTTGGCCGAGGCATCGACCGTCATCACCTCGGCCGCATCGGCGCCGATCTGGAAGTTCACCGCGGCAGCGAGCGTGCCGCCGTTGAGCAGCGCCTGGCCGCCGAACTTGGTGTTGGTCATGATGTTGGTGAGTTCGAGGCCCAGGGCGTCGTACTCGGAATCCATCGCGGTCTTGTCATCGGCGTTGGAAGAACCGTTGGCCGCCTCGGTGGCCAGGTCCTTCATGCGCAGCACGATGTTGGTGATCTCGTTGAACGCGCCTTCGGCGGTCTGCATCATCGAGATGCCGTTCTGGGTGTTGCGCTGGGCCACGGCCATGCCGCGGGTCTGCGCTTCGAGCCGGGTGGCGATCTGAAGGCCCGCGGCATCATCCATCGCCGAATTGACCCGAAGGCCCGTGCCCAGGCGGGACATCGATGCGGACAACGATTTCTGGGTGCTGCCGACCGAGTTCTGTGCGGACAGTGCGGCGGCGTTGGTGTGAAGGCTCAGCATGAGGACACTCCTGGGTTGGTTTCAGGGCACCGACTGCTTCGCTGCCCTCCACCTCACAAGGCGGCAGCCTCGGCCGGCCCATTAAACGCGCCACGGAATAGCATCGCCACGGCAGCGTACATTTCTCACGCATCGAGCAGCACGCGCCGGCGGTTCTTCGCTACTCGAGCTGAAACGCCAATTGACGCTCGTGTTTCAGCCCCAACAGCACCACACGGTCTGCACAGTGCGCATACAGCAGGACGTACGGCTTGATGATCAGCTCGCGCAGCTCTGGCACTCCGTGCTCAGCAGCGAGGACCGTGGCGCGGGCTGCCATGGCTTGGCCTTGAGCCGAGTGCGCATGGAGGAAGCGGGCGGGGCGGCCGGCTGCGGGGTTCCAGCGCAGGTGCTCACGGGCCTCTTTCAACCTGGCGAGAAGCGCATCGTATTGCGAACCGGCGTGGGTGCTGTCCTGTTGGAGCAGGAAGTCGTGAGCGGACCGAACGGTGCGAACGAATGACTGGGCGGCCTGGATGCGCGCATTGACGGGCAACGACACCTCGGCTCAGGCCTTCTTGCGAGAGCGTGACGGGCCGACTGACAGGGCTCCATCCAGTTCAGCTTCGTCCAGCACACGGCCGGCGGCCAAGTCTTCAAGGCCCTCAAGGGCGCCTTGGACAAGCACCAACCCAGCGTGCTCGGCTTCAAGGGCGTGATAGTAGTCCAGCTTGCGGGCATCGACCAGCGCCACATAGCTGGCGCCGTTCTTGGTCAGCAATTTCTCAGTGCCGTGACCCACCACATCTTCGGCCAACTCGGTGAGCCGTGCACGGGCTTCGCTGATCGGGACCACATCGCTGGCGCGCAAACCCATGGCATTCTCCAGAAATGAATACGTTAACGAATAGTGTAATGTGATCCGCTGATGTGGTGGCGCAGGTCTTCCATCTTGTCATCCGTTGGTGGACGCGCCTGCCCCGTCTCTCCAGAGAGGTGTTTGCGCAGCGCAGATTGCAAAACGCCCGGCCAGGCCGGGCGTTTCATGAGGCTGTGCGCCTTTTTCGTCAAAGCACTTCCGAGGCGAAGTCGGCCAGGCGTGAACGTTCGCCGCGGGCAAGGGTGACATGCCCGCTGTGCGGCCAGCCCTTGAAACGGTCCACCGCGTACGTCAGCCCGGAGCTGCCTTCGGTGAGGTAGGGCGTGTCGATCTGGGCCAGGTTGCCCAGGCACACGATCTTGGTGCCCGGGCCGGCACGGGTGATCAGCGTCTTCATCTGCTTGGGCGTCAGGTTCTGAGCTTCGTCGATGATGACGAACTTGTTGAGGAAGGTGCGCCCGCGCATGAAGTTCAAGCTCTTGATCTTGATCTTGCTGCGCACCAGATCGTTGGTCGCGGCACGGCCCCATTCACCGGCGGCGCCGTCGCTCTTGGCCAGCACCTCCAGGTTGTCGTCGAGGGCACCCATCCACGGCGACATCTTCTCCTCTTCGGTGCCGGGCAGGAAGCCGATGTCCTCGCCCACCGGCACCGTCACCCGGGTGACGATGATCTCCGTGTAGCGGCGGTCGTCCATGACCTGAGACAAGGCCGCCGCCAGCGTCATGAGCGTCTTGCCCGTGCCGGCCGTGCCGGTCAGCGTGATGAAGTCGCATTCCGGGTCCATCAGCAGGTTCAGGCCGAAGTTCTGCTCGCGGTTGCGCGCGGTCACGCCCCACACGGCATTCTTCTGGTGGGTGTATTCGCGCAGCGTGCGCAGCACCGCCGTCTTGCCGGTGATTTCGGTCACCTTGGCATAAAGCGGCGTGGCCCCCGGCGCTTCCAGGAACACGAACTGGTTGATCAAGAGGGACGGCACGAGCGGCCCGCTGATGCGGTAGTACGTGAGGCCGCCCTGGTTCCAGCTTTCCATGGTCTTGCCATGCAGGTCCCAGAAATCGGGCGGCAAGGCCTGCACGCCGGTGTAGAGCAGATCGCCGTCGTCGAGGGTCTTGTCGTTGAAATAGTCTTCCGCGTTCAGGCCCAGCGCGCGGGCCTTGATGCGCATGTTGATGTCCTTGGACACCAGCACCACCTCGCGCCCGGCGTGCTGGTCGCGCAGGGCCTTCACCACACCGAGGATCTGGTTGTCGGCCTTGCCCTGGGGCAGGCCGCGGGGCAGGTCGACGTCGAGCAGCGTGGTCTGGAAGAACAGCTTGCCCCCGGCTTCGCGGTGCCCGGTGTGCGAGAGCGGCACACCCTCGGCCATGTCGCCATTGGATTTGTCTGCGCTGGCGGCCAGCGCATCGAGGTCGCGGCTCACCTGACGGGCGTTTCGCGCGACTTCCGACATGCCTTTCTTGTGATCGTCGAGTTCCTCGAGCGTGATCATCGGCAGGTACACATCGTGTTCCTCGAAGCGGAACACGCACATCGGATCGTGCATCAGCACGTTGGTGTCGAGCACGAACAGCTTGGACGGGCCGGTGCCGCGCGTCTTGCGCGGCTTGGGGCTTGCCGCGGGACGCTGGGCGACCGCGGGAGCGCGGGCCGGCGCAGGCGCAACCACCGGCGCGGCCTCGCGGGGCGGCTCATACAAATTGAGCGTGTCGGGCGTGGGTTCGGCCGCGGGGTGTTTCTGGGTGGTCCGTTTGCCCGGTTTGGGCGCGGCCTGCGATTCGAAGTCGGCGGGGGTCAGGAGACTGGCGCGTTTGGCAGGCGGCTTGGGCAGTGGCATGGGTGTTCAGGCGGGCTGGGAAACAAAAAAGCCGCACAGTCGCCCGTGCGGCTTCGAAGGGGGTGGCGTGGTCTCACGGCTCACAAACATGATTTGATTATGCACAAGTTGGATGACCGCTCAAGCGTGCTGGAGCGGGCCGCATCCGAAGAACCGGCAAGCCATGAAAAAAGCCGGCAGAGCCGGCTTTTCGTGGGGGAGCACCTGGAGGAGGAAATCAAGCGGCTTTCTTGAGCGCCTTGACTTCCTTGAGCACTTCATCGACATGCCCGGCCACCTTCAGGCCGCGCCATTCGGCCCGCAGCACCCCGGTGCCGTCGATCAGGAACGTGCTGCGCTCGATGCCCTTGACCTTCTTGCCGTACATGATCTTGTTCTTGACCACGCCGAACATGTGGCACAGTTTCTCTTCGGTATCGGCAATGAGTTCGAACGGCAGTTCGAGGTTTTGCTTGAATTTCTCGTGCGAGCTCATGTTGTCGCGAGACACGCCGAAGACAATTGCACCGGCTTTCACGAACTCCTTGTGGCGCTCACGGAATTGCATGGCTTCTGTCGTGCATCCCGGAGTATTGTCCTTCGGGTAGAAGTACAAGACCACGGTTTGACCGGCGAACGCCTGCGGCGTGAACTTCACGCCACCGGTTGCAAGCGCTTCAAATTCCGGGAGGGGTTTGTTGAGGGCTGGCGTCATGAAGAATGTCGGGAAAGTTGCGCCTTGGTGCAGAGGCGTAGCCGGACATTATAGGCCCTGCACCCCGCCGATCCGCCCCAATCCGGTCCTCTGTTAGGGGGATAGCCAGCGGTTCAGCCGACCGGTGTGAGCACGGCCGCCAGCACGACCGACCGGCCCTCGGCCGCCAGCACGTTGTACGTGCGGCACGCCGCACCCGTGTCCATCGTTTCCACGCCAATGCCGCGTTCGATCAGCGGCCTCAAGAGGGCCGCCGCGGGAAACCGGATGCGCGCCCCGCTGCCGAAGATCACCAGCTCGGGCCGGATGTCGGCCACCTGCTGGAAATGCTCGGCCGTGAGCGACTCGAACGAAGTGACGTCCCACGCACGGATGTCGCCCTGCCAGGGCACGATCACGCTGTGGCGGTACACCGTCTTGTTGATGGAAATCTCGCCCGGGCCGTGCCCGAATACGGCGTTGACGCCCTCGAGGCGGTCGGCATGCAGTTTCATATGGTTAAATTGTAGGTTTTTCGCGGGTGCGCGGCAGATCTCGTGCACCATACACCCCTCCGGGAGACACCGTTGAAGCCCATTCTCAAGTCCGGCAAGCTCGCCAACGTCGCGTACGACATCCGCGGGCCCGTGCTCGACAAGGCCCGGCTGATGGAGGAGGAGGGGCACAAGATCATCAAGCTCAACATCGGCAACGTGGCCGCCTTCGGCCTCGAACCGCCCGATGAAATCGTGCAGGACATGATCCGCAACCTGCCGTCGCAGGTGGCTGCCGGCTACACCGACAGCAAGGGGCTGTTCGCGCCGCGCAAGGCGGTGGTGCACTACACGCAGCAAAAGAACATCGCCGGCGTCGGTGTCGATGATGTGTACCTCGGCAACGGGGCCTCCGAGCTGATCGCGATGAGCATGAACGCGCTGCTCAACGATGGCGACGAACTGCTGATCCCCTCGCCCGATTATCCGCTGCACACGGCCGTGGTGGGCTTGTCCGGCGGCACGCCGGTGCATTACATCTGCGATGAGCAATCCGACTGGATGCCCGACATCGCCGACATCCGCGCGAAGATCACGCCGCGCACCAAGGGCATCGTGGTCATCAACCCGAACAATCCCACCGGTGCCGTCTATCCCGACAGCCTGCTGCTGGAGATCGTGCAGGTCGCGCGCGAGCATCAGCTGATCGTGTTCGCCGACGAGATCTACGACAAGACGCTGTACGACGGCCATGCGCACACGAGCATTGCTTCGCTTGCCGACGATGTGCTGTTCGTCACCTTCAACGGCCTGTCGAAGAACTACCGGGCCTGCGGTTATCGCGCCGGCTGGATGGTGGTCTCCGGCGACAAGCGTCATGCCCGCGACTACATCGAGGGCCTGAACATGCTGGCGTCGTTGCGCCTGTGCGCCAACACGCCCGGGCAGCTGGCCATCCAGACCGCGCTCGGTGGCTACCAAAGCATCGACGACCTGGTCGCCCCCGGCGGCCGGCTGCGGCGCCAGCGCGATCTGGCGTACCAGCTGCTGACCGACATCCCCGGCGTCACCTGCGTCAAGCCGAAGGGCGCCCTGTACATGTTCCCGAGGCTCGATCCGAAGGTGTACCCGATCACCGACGACCAGCAGTTCGCGTTCGACCTGCTCGCCGAAGAAAAGGTGCTCATCGTGCAGGGCACCGGCTTCAACTGGATCAACCACGATCACTTCCGCCTGGTGTTCCTGCCGAACTCGGACGATCTCACCGAGGCCGTCGGCCGCATCGCCAGGTTCCTGCACGGCTACCGCAAACGTCTGGCATCCTGATTTCCCGCTCCACGTCGAGCTTTTTACTGCGGCCCACGAGGCCCGTTTGACCATGAAACCCATCCAAGTCGGCCTGTTGGGCATTGGCACCGTCGGCAGCGGCACGTACAACGTGCTGCGTCGCAACGAGGAAGAGATCCGCCGCCGTGCGGGCCGGAGCATTCGCATCGCGATGGTGGCAGACCTGGACGCCGCCCGCGCGCGTGCCGTGGTCGGCAACGACGTGGAGGTGGTGTCGGACGCCCGTCAGGTGATCGCCAACCCCGAGATCGACATCGTCGTCGAGCTGATCGGCGGCTATGGCATCGCCAAGACGCTCGTGATGGAAGCCATCGCGGCCGGCAAGCATGTGGTGACTGCGAACAAGGCGCTGCTCGCCGTCCATGGCACCGAGATCTTCGCCGCGGCGCAGGCCAAGGGCGTCATGGTGGCATTCGAGGCTGCCGTGGCCGGTGGCATCCCGATCATCAAGGCGCTGCGCGAGGGGCTCACGGCCAACCGCATCCAGTGGCTGGCGGGCATCATCAACGGCACCACCAATTTCATCCTCTCGGAGATGCGTGACAAGGGCCTCGACTTCGATGTCGTGCTCAAGGAGGCGCAACGCCTCGGTTATGCCGAAGCCGATCCCACGTTCGACATCGAAGGCGTCGACGCGGCCCACAAGGTGACGCTGATGAGCGCCATCGCGTTCGGCATTCCCGTGCAGTTCGACCGCGCCCACGTGGAAGGCATCACGAAGCTGGCGGCGGCCGACATCACCTACGCCGAACAACTCGGCTACCGCATCAAGCTGTTGGGCATCACGAAGCGCCGGGAGGCCGGGTTCGAACTGCGCGTGCATCCCACGCTCGTGCCGGCCAAGCGCCTGATCGCCAACGTGGAAGGCGCGATGAACGCGGTGGTGGTGCATGGGGATGCGGTCGGCACCACGCTGTATTACGGCAAGGGCGCGGGCAGCGAGCCCACGGCGTCGGCCGTGGTGGCCGATCTGGTCGACATCACGCGGCTGCACACGGCAGACCCCGACCATCGCGTGCCGCATCTGGCCTTCCAGCCGGACGAACTCGCCAACACGCCGATCCTGCCGATCGAGGATGTCATCACGTCGTTCTACCTGCGCCTGCAGGTGGCCGACCAGGCCGGCGTGCTGGCCCGCATCACCGGCATCCTGGCCAACAGCAACATCTCCATCGACGCACTGCTGCAGCGAGAGTCGGCCGAGGGCGAAGCCAAGACCGACGTCATCATCCTGACGCACGACACCCGCGAAGGGGACATGAACCGCGCCATCGCCGAAATGCAGGCGCTGCCCACGGTGCTGGCCCCCATCGTCCGCATCCGCAAGGAAGAGCTGAGCTGACATGAAATACATCAGCACCCGCAGCCCCGCTGCCCAACAGACGCCACGCGGTTTCTCCGACATCCTGCTCGAGGGCCTGGCGCCGGACGGCGGGCTGTACCTGCCCACGCATTACCCGATCGTGGGCAAGGCCACGCTCGCGCAGTGGCGCGGCCTGTCGTACCCGGATCTGGCGTTCGAGATCCTGTCGCGCTTCATCGACGACATTCCGGCGCCGGACCTGCGTGCCATCGTCCAGAAGACCTACACCCGCGAAGTGTTCGGCACCGATGCCATCGTGCCGCTCAAGACGCTGCGGCCGGGCCTGCATCTGGAGGCGCTGTCGAACGGCCCCACGCTCGCCTTCAAGGACATGGCGATGCAGCTGCTCGGCAACCTGTTCGAATACGAGCTGGGCCGCCGCGGCGAGACGCTCAACATCCTCGGCGCCACGTCGGGCGACACGGGCAGCGCGGCCGAGTATGCGATGCGCGGCAAGAAGGGCGTCAACGTCTTCATGCTGTCGCCGCTCGGGCGCATGAGCCCGTTCCAGCAGGCCCAGATGTTCAGCCTGCAGGATCCCAACATCCACAACCTGGCGGTCGAAGGTGTTTTCGATGACTGCCAGGACATCGTCAAGGCCGTGTCCAACGACCTCGCATTCAAGCGCCAGCACAAGATCGGCACGGTCAACTCCATCAACTGGGCGCGGCTGCTCGCCCAGGTGGTGTACTACTTCGCCGGTTATTTCCAGGCCACGAAAAGCGAGGACGAGCGTGTCTCGTTCGCGGTGCCGTCGGGCAACTTCGGCAACATCTGCGCCGGCCATGTGGCCCGCATGATGGGCCTGCCCATCAAGCGCCTCGTGCTCGCCACCAACGAGAACCGCGTGCTCGACGAATTCTTCCGCACCGGCACGTACCGTCCGCGCGCCAGCGCCGAAACATTCGAGACTTCCAGCCCGTCGATGGACATCTCGAAGGCATCGAACTTCGAGCGTTTCGTGTTCGACCTGCTGGGCCGCAATGGTGAGGCCACCCGCGACTTCTTCAAGACCCGGCTGGAGGCGCAAGGGCACTTCGCACTGTCGCCGGAACTGTTCGAGCGCATCGCCGCCTACGGATTCCGGTCGGGCCACAGCACGCATGCGGACCGCCTGGCCACCATCCGCGACACGTTCCACCGGTACGGCACCATGATCGACACCCACACGGCCGACGGCCTGAAGGTGGCGCAGGAGTTCATCGAGCCTGGCGTGCCGATGATCGTGCTCGAGACAGCACTGCCGGTGAAGTTTTCCGACACGCTGTTCGAGGCCCTGGGGCGCCTGCCCGAGCGGCCGGCCGCGCTCGAGGGCATCGAGCAACTGCCCAAGCGTTTCGAGGCCATGCCGGCCGACGCTGAACGCGTCAAACGATTCATCGCGCAGCACGCGTGAAGGTCATTGGTTTCTGCGGCCGCTCGGGCTCCGGAAAAACGACGCTCATCGAGCGCTTGATTCCGGTCCTGCGGGCCGCGGGCCTGCGGGTGTCCGTGCTCAAGCATGCGCACCATGCGTTCGACATCGACCACCCCGGCAAGGATTCCTACCGCCATCGCCACGCCGGGGCATTCGAAACCGTGATCGCGTCCAGCAGGCGCCTGGCCTTCGTGCGAGAGTACGAGGTGGAGACGGACACAAGCGTGCACCAGATGCTCGCCGAACTGTCGACCTGCGATTGGGCGCTGGTCGAGGGCTTCAAGCATGCCGATCTCCCCAAAATCGAAGTGTGGCGAGCGCAGACCGGTCATCCGGTGCAATATCCGGTGGATCCGTTCATCGTGGCCGTTGCCACCGACGATCCGGCCCGCTTGCCCGAACGCACCGGCCTGCCACTGCTGGACATCGATGATGCAGCCGCGGTGGCCACTTTCCTGTTGAGCGATCCCGACCGCTATGTGTACACCTTCCCCGACTTCCCGCCCGGCGCTGCTGCCGCTGGATGACGCGCTGGAGCGGCTGCTCGCCGCTGTGTCGCCGCTGCCTGCCAGCGAGGCCCAGGCCATCTCCACGTTCGACGCACTCGGCCGTGTGCTGGCCCGCGATGTGATCGCACAAGTGGACGTGCCTCCGGCGGACAACAGCGCGATGGACGGGTACGCGGTGCGCTGCGCCGATGTGCTGGCGGCCGGGGCCGTGCTGCCAGTGGGCCAGCGCATTGCCGCCGGCCAGGTGGCTGCCTCCCTGCAACCGGGCACTGCGGCGCGCATCTTCACGGGTGCCCCAGTGCCGGACGGCGCAGATGCGGTGGTGATGCAGGAGCAGTGCGAAGCGGTCGAGGGGGCGGTGCGGATCGGCATCATGCCCACGCCCGGTCTGGCCGTCCGCCGCCGCGGCGAAGATGTCCGGCGCGAGAGCGTGGTGCTGCCGGCCGGCGCGAAGCTCACGCCCCAGGCCCTCGGCCTGGCCGCCTCGGTGGGCGCGGCAACGCTGCAGGTGGTGCGCCGCCCCCGCGTGGCCCTCTTTTCCACCGGGGACGAACTGGCGATGCCCGGCGAGGCCCTCAAGCCCGGTGCCATCTACAACTCGAACCGGTTCACGCTGCGGGCGCTGATCGAGGCGATGGGCGCCGATTGCACCGACCTCGGCATCGTGCCTGACCGGCTTGACGCGACCCGCGATGCCCTGCGCCGCGCGGCCGAGGGGCACGACTTGATCATCACGAGCGGCGGCGTGTCAGTGGGCGAGGAAGACCACCTGCGTCCGGCCGTGCTCGCCGAAGGCTCGCTCGACCTCTGGCACCTGGCCATCAAGCCCGGCAAGCCACTCGCATTCGGCAGCGTTCGCCGGGCCGGCGGCGGCAGCGTGTGGTTCATCGGGTTGCCGGGCAACCCGGTGTCGAGCTTCGTCACGTTCCTGCTGGCCGCGCGGCCGGTGCTTCGCCGGCTGCAGGGCGCCTGCGCCGCGATGCCGACGCCGTTGCCCATTCGCGCCGACTTCGACTGGCCCGCCGACCGCCGGCGGGAGTTCCTGCGAGTTCGCCGCAATGCGGAGGGTGGGCTGGACCTGTTCCCCAACCAGGGTTCCGGCGTGCTGACCTCGGCCGTGTGGGGCGACGGCCTGGTGGACAACCCGCCGCAGACCGCGATCCGCCGCGGCGACACGGTGCGCTACGTTTCGTTTTCGGAGTGGCTCGCATGAAGGTCACCTTGAAGTTCTTCGCGTCTTTGCGCGAGGCGCTGGGCGCCGGCGGTGCGCTGGACGTGCCCGATGGCACCACGGTGGCCGAGGTGCGGCGGCTGCTTCAGGGCCGCGATGCCGCCCATGCCCAGGCCCTGGCCAACGGCCGCGCGCTCCGGTGCGCGCTGAACCAGGTGCTGTGCGCGGAATCCGCGGTGGTGCCCGATGGCGCCGAGCTGGCGTTCTTCCCGCCCGTGACGGGGGGCTGAACCGTGGTCGCCCCCCGCGTCAGCATCCAGACGGCCGACTTCGACCAGTCCACCGAAGTCGCTGCCTTGCGGCACGGCGATGGCGGGGTGGGCGCCGTGGTGACCTTCATTGGCACCGTGCGCGATCTCAGCGCGGGGCAGGGCGTGCTGCGCATGGAGCTGGAACACTACCCCGGCATGACCGAGGCGTCGATCGAGGCGATGATCGACGCAGCGCATGCCCGGTTCGACATCCGTGCTGCGCGTGTCATCCACCGGGTGGGCATGCTCGAGGCCGGCGACCAGATCGTGCTGGTGGCGGTGTCGTCCGCCCACCGAGGCCCGTGCTTCGCGGCTTGCGAATTCCTGATGGACTATCTGAAGACCCAGGCCCCGTTCTGGAAAAAGGAACACACGTCCGAGGGCGCCCACTGGGTGGACGCACGGGCCGACGACGATGAGGCCCTGCGGCGCTGGGGCCTCGACAGCGGAAACGCCGCACGATGAGCGGCGGATTCCCGTGGTGGCAGATGCTGGCCGTGGCGTCGGGTTCCGCGGTGGGTGCGGTGGCCCGCTGGCAGGCAGGCGTGTGGTTCAACATGCCCGGGGCCGCCCTGCCGCTCGGCACCTTGCTGGTCAATTGTGTGGGAGGCCTGCTCATCGGCATCGCGCTCGTGGGCTTCGGCCGGGTGCCTCATGAAGTGCTCCGACTGCTGCTCGTCACCGGGTTCCTGGGCGGCTTGACGACATTTTCCGCGTTTTCCGGCGAATCGCTGGCCTTGCTGCAGCGCGGCGCATTCGGTTGGGCGTTCGTTCACACGCTGGCCCACGTGCTGGGCGCGCTCGGTTGCGCCGCGCTCGGCGCCGCCGCGGCCAGGGCGCTTTGGGGCACGGGGGCCTGAAAGCCCTCCACGCGAGAGGCGAGGGCGGTCCAGGCTTGAAAAGAGCCACGGTCTCCTCACATGATGAGCTATCGGAGGATGCCATGCGACTCGACAAGCTCACCACGCAATTCCAGACCGCGCTTTCGGAGGCCCAGAGCCTCGCTGTGGCGCGCGACAACCCCTACATCGAACCCGTTCACGTGCTGTCGGCCATGCTCGCCGAGGCCGACGGCCCCAAGGCCTTGCTGCAACGCGCCGGTGTCAACACCGGCGCATTGCAATCCGCCGTCGATGCCGAAATCCGCAAGCTGCCCCAGGTGCAGGGCGGTGAACCGGTGCAGGCGAGCCGTGATACCGGCGCGCTGCTGCAGGCCGCCGAGAAGGAGGCCACCCGGCGCGGCGACCAGTTCATCGCCAGCGAGATGTTCCTGCTCGTGGCGACCGACAGCAAGAACGCGATCGCCTCCCTGCTCAAGGAGCATGGGCTGACCCGCAAATCGCTCGAGGGCGCGATCGATGCCGTGCGCGGGGGCCAGAAGGTCGACAGCGCGGAGGCCGAGGGCCAGCGCGAAGCGCTGAAGAAGTACACGCTCGATCTGACGGAACGCGCACGCCAGGGCAAGCTCGACCCCGTCATCGGCCGCGACGACGAGATCCGCCGTGCCATCCAGGTGCTGCAGCGCCGTTCGAAGAACAATCCTGTGCTGATCGGCGAACCTGGCGTCGGCAAGACCGCGATCGTCGAAGGACTGGCCCAGCGCATCGTGGCCGGCGAGGTGCCTGATTCGCTCAAGAACAAGCGGGTGCTGGCGCTCGACATGGCCCTGCTGCTGGCCGGCGCCAAGTACCGGGGCGATTTCGAAGAGCGCCTGAAATCCGTGTTGAAGGAGGTGGCGCAGGACGAAGGCCGCACCATCGTCTTCATCGACGAGATCCACACCATGGTGGGCGCCGGCAAGGCCGAGGGCGCCATCGATGCCGGCAACATGCTCAAGCCCGCGCTGGCTCGCGGCGAACTCCACTGCATCGGGGCCACCACGCTCGATGAATACCGCAAGTACGTGGAGAAGGATGCCGCGCTGGAACGCCGCTTCCAGAAGGTACTCGTGGGCGAGCCCACGGTGGAGGCCACCATCGCCATCCTTCGCGGCCTGCAGGAAAAATACGAAGTGCACCATGGCGTCGAGATCACCGACCCGGCCATCGTCGCCGCGGCCGAGCTGAGCCACCGCTACATCACCGACCGCTTCCTGCCCGACAAGGCCATCGACCTGATCGATGAGGCCGCGGCCAAGATCAAGATCGAAATCGATTCCAAGCCCGAGCTGATGGACCGGCTGGACCGCCGCCTGATCCAGCTGCAGATCGAACGCGAGGCCGTGCGCCGCGAGAAAGACGAATCCTCGCAAAAGCGCTTCGCGCTGCTCGAAGAGGAAATCGCGAAGCTGCAGCGCGAGGCCGCCGACCTCGATGAAATCTGGAAGGCCGAGAAGGCCGCGGCCCAAGGCTCGGCGCATGTGAAGGAAGAGATCGAACGCATCCGCACCCAGATCGAAGACCTCAAGCGCAAGGGCGACTTCAACAAGGTGGCCGAGCTTCAGTATGGCCGGCTGCCCGAACTCGAGCGCACGCTCAAGGAGGCGCAGGCCACGGAGGTGAAGAAGGGCGCCTCGGCCGATGGCCGTCCGCAGCTCTTGCGCACGATGGTCGGCGCCGAGGAGATCGCCGAGGTGGTCGCGCGGGCCACTGGCATTCCGGTGGCCAAGCTGATGCAGGGCGAACGCGAGAAGCTGCTGCAGATGGAAACCAGGCTGCATGAGCGCGTGGTGGGGCAGGACGAGGCCATTGCCGCCGTGTCGAACGCAATCCGGCGTACACGCTCGGGCCTGGCCGATCCCAACCGGCCCACCGGTTCCTTCCTCTTCCTCGGCCCCACGGGCGTGGGCAAGACTGAACTGTGCAAGGCGCTGGCGGGGTTCCTGTTCGACAGCGAAGACCACCTCATCCGCGTCGACATGAGCGAGTACATGGAAAAGCATTCGGTGAGCCGGCTGATCGGCGCGCCGCCCGGCTACGTGGGCTACGACGAAGGCGGCCAGCTCACCGAGGCGGTGCGCCGCAAGCCCTACAGCGTCGTGTTGCTCGACGAGATCGAGAAAGCCCACCAGGACGTGTTCAACGTGCTGCTTCAGGTGCTCGACGATGGCCGCCTGACCGATGGCCAGGGCCGTACCGTGGACTTCAAGAACACGGTGATCGTGATGACATCGAACCTGGGCTCGCATCACATCATGCAGATGGCCGGCGAGCCGAGCGAAGCCATTCGCGAGGCCGTGTGGGTGGAGCTCAAACAGCATTTCCGCCCCGAGTTCCTGAACCGCATCGACGAGACCGTGGTGTTCCATGCGCTCGACCGCGCCAACATCGAGGCCATCGCGAAGATCCAGCTCAGGACGCTGGAGCAGCGCCTGGAGAAGATGGACATGAAGCTCGATGTGTCACCCGGTGCACTTGCCGAACTGGCCAAGGCCGGCTTCGACCCGGTGTTCGGCGCGCGCCCGCTCAAGCGAGCCATCCAGCAGCACATCGAGAACCCGGTGGCCACGCTGATCCTGGAAGGGCGCTTCGGGCCGAAGGACGTGATCCCGGTCGATGTGGAAGAAGGGCAGTTCACGTTCAGCCGGGTCGTGCACTGACCCTTCGCTGCGCGGGTCAGCCGGATGGTTCCGTGAACAGGGCATCCATCCGCACGATCTGCGCATGGGCGAGCGCGAGGTCCGCCCGTGTCTTGTCGAGCACGGCATGCAATGCCACACCCGGATGCTTCGGCACGAAGCGCAGCACCAGGTGGTGGGTGCCGAGCGTGATGGCGGCTTCGGGCATGGTGTGCCCAAGGCCCATGGCGCGGCTGGCGGCGGCCAGCGCCACGAGCATGGCGCAGCCGTGCCTGGCCAGTTCCTCGGGGCCGGGCCGTGCGCCCGCATGCACCAGCGGGCGGCCGTTGGACACGTCGAACACCGAGCAGCTCACCATGCCCGGCAGGTCGGCCAGCAGGCGCACATAGCGGCCGAGCCTTGATTCCACACGTGGCCGCGTGTCCGACCGGCCCGGCTCGGGCATGGGGGCCGTCGTTGGAGCGCTTTCCGATGCGACGGGCTGTGGTTGCGCCGGGTGCGCACCGTTGGACATGGGCTTCGACGGCTCACGGAGCTTGTTCCAGGCGCCGCTGATGAACGACCAGGCCTCGGCAGGCCTTGTGACTTGCGGCGTCGTGCGCACCTGCACCCCCGAGCCCCGGCCGAGCGACTGCCCTTCGTGCGCGAGCATCGCCGACGAGGCGAGCGGCAACAGCAACAGATGGCGATTGATCCACGGGCCCGCCAGCATCGCGTCGTGCAGGGGTTGGAGGGATGTCTTCAGCAGATGCGCCGGCATGTCGCCCACCATCAGCACGCCGAGCCGGCTGTAGGCCAGCAGTGCCTTGACGATGCCCTGGCGGGTATGGCCGTCGGCGTCCAGTTCGGTGGTGTAGAGCCGAAGCGACGTGCCGTCGCCTGTGGGCAGGTCCAGGAACTCCAGGGTGGCCAGCGGCGTTCCGTAGCCCTGGCGGCGAATCACGAGCTTTTGCAGCGAACGCTGGCTGGCCGCGGCCACACCAGCAAGCAGCTTGAGGGTGGAAACGGTGCCCAGGTCGTGCAGCGCGATGTAGGCGGGCCGCAGGTGATCGAGCTGCTGTTGCAGGGCCTCGGCCGCGCCGCACGAGACGAACAATTCGTGCTGATTGCCGCCGACATGCCGGCCGATGTTGATGGCATCACCCCGGGCGGCAAGATAGTCGTTCTCGTCGCGCGCGATTTGCGTCGCGATGTGGGTCTGCGACCGGGTCGCCTGCCACGCCTCGGGCTCCCGGGCCACCGGCAAGCTGGTGTTTCCAGCGGAACTCCCTGCCATGGATGCACCCCCCTGTTGTCGCGCCGCGTTGCATTCGCGCTTCCACGGCTGCCTTCGCACACCACCCCACGCCGGCAGTATCGCTCAATGTTTCAGGATGTGACCGCGCTTTCAGCGCTTCTTGCGTTTCCTCGCGCAAAAAGCCTTCGAGAGGGCTCAAGCGCTGTCACAAAACAGGCACGTCGATACAATCGACGGTTCCCCAACCCTCCGAAGCGGCTTACCGGGCGGCTTCCTTGCCATGTCTGCGAACGAAGCCGTCGATCCGTCTGCTCTTCCCGTGGTGATCGTCGGTGCCGGATTGGCCGGTCTGACCGTGGCCCTCCACCTCGCTGACCACCGTCCCGTGGTGGTGCTGGCCAAGCGAAACCTTCATGAGGCGGCCACCGCATGGGCGCAGGGTGGCATCGTCGGCGTGCTTGGCACCGACGACAGCATCGAATCGCATGTGCGCGACACCCGCGAAGCCGGGGCCGGCCTGGTCGATGAACAGGCGGCCCGCTTCATCGCCCAGCACAGCGCCGAGGTGATCGAATGGCTGGTCGCCCGCGGCGTGCCGTTCTCGCCCGACCCCGACGGCCCGCTTGGCCTGCACTTGACCCGCGAAGGCGGCCATGCGGTGCGCCGCATCGCGCATGCGGCAGACGCCACAGGCAAGGCCATTCACGACGTGCTGCTCGAAGAAGTGGCTCGCCATCCGAACATTCGCCTGCTTGAACGCTGGATGGCGCTCGACGTCATCACATCGCGCCATCTGAAGCGCGATGAGCCCGCCCGGTGCTACGGCATCTACGCACTGGACATCGAAACCCAGCGCGTCGAGACGCTGGCGGCATCGGCCGTCGTGATGGCCACCGGTGGGGCGGGCAAGGTGTACCGCTACACGACGAACCCCGAAACATCCACCGGCGACGGCATTGCGATGGCCTGGCGTGCCGGCTGCAGGGTGGGCAACATGGAGTTCATCCAATTCCATCCCACCTGCCTGTACCACCCCCAAGAGCGCAGCTTCCTGATCACCGAGGCGCTCCGGGGCGAGGGCGGGCGCTTGTTGCTGCCCGACGGTACGCGCTTCATGCCGGAGCACGATGCGCGCGGCGAACTGGCCCCTCGCGACATCGTCGCCCGTGCCATCGACTTCGAGATGAAGAAGCATGGCGTCGACTACGTGCTGCTCGATGCCACCCACCTTGGCGAAGCGTTCCTCAAGGAACATTTCCCCACCATCCATGCGCGCTGCCTGCAACTCGGCATCGACATCGCCCGCCAGCCCATTCCCGTGGTGCCCGCCGCGCACTACACCTGCGGCGGCGTCGTCACCGACCTGCTGGGCCGCACCGATCTTCCAGGCCTGTATGCCGTGGGCGAGACCACCTACACCGGGCTGCACGGGGCCAACCGGCTGGCCAGCAATTCGCTGCTCGAATGCGTCGTGTTCGGGCGCACTTGCGCCAGCGACATCCTGTCGCGGCGCACCGGCCCGCACCCCGCTTTGCCGGCGTGGGACGAAAGCAAGGTGGAAAACGCCGACGAGCAGGTGGTCATCGCCCACAACTGGGACGAGCTGCGCCTGCTCATGTGGAACTACGTGGGCATCGTGCGCACCACGAAACGCCTGGAGCGGGCCTTGCACCGCATCCTGCTGCTGCGCGGCGAGATCCAGGACTACTACGCGAACTTCCGCGTCAGCCGCGACCTGTTGGAGCTGCGCAACCTCGTCGACTGCGCCGAACTCATCGTGCGCTCCGCACTGATGCGCCATGAAAGCCGTGGGCTGCACTACAGCCGCGATTTCCCTCTCACACTGCCCGTGAGCTTTCCGACGGTGCTCGTGCGACCGGCGGCCAGCGGTGCCATCACGCACCATGCCGGCGGCAAGCGCCTGCCCGACGGCTTGTTGTCCGGTTGGGGGAACTGACCCCCTTCTTGCAGACCCGCGGGCATCGCCACCGGTGTGCCCCGCACGAACCCGTACCGCTGCTGCAGGCGGTTCGGCCCGGAGCTCCCTCCTGAAAAAACGCCAGTGATCGCACTGGCCTGCCGCCCATCACTGAACGACCTCCATTGAGTGCGGCCGCGGTTCGTGACACAACGCACGAGCCCTCCGAGCCATTCATTGCCCATCGAATGATCAGCCGGTTCTGATCCTCAACTTGGCGATATCTTCTGCCAAGGCGCCATGAGACAGAGAAAGTCACCATGCGCTGTCATCGCAGGAATCTCGAACATGGATCGAATTGCTGGAATGTCGGTGGGCCGCAAGCTGCTTTTGCTTGGATTGCTGGTGTTGTCCACGGTATGCGTGCCGCTGTTCCTGCAACTGAAGCTCTCCCGCGAGTTGATCGCGGCAGCAGACAGCGAGCGTCGGGGCGTTGAACCGGCACGCCAATTGATGAAACTGGTGCAGCTGACCCAGCAACACCGCGGGTTGTCAGCCGGGTTGCTCGGTGGCAACGCCAGCGTGGCCAGTGTGCGGGAGAGCAAGCGCGACGAGGTCGAGAAGGCCATTGCCCAATTGCAGGCGTACTTCAGGGACGAGCCCATCCCGGACAACCTGGCCACCGTCTGGCAACAGGCACGGGACGACTGGGCCCAGGTCAAATCGCGAGTGGACCAGAAACAGTATTCGGCGACCGATTCGAGCACCGCGCATGCCGCGCTGATTGCCAAGCAGTTCAAGACGCTCGACCTGCTGCTGGACCAGACCGGCCTGATCCTCGATCCGCAGGCGGATTCGTACTACTTGATGAGCGCGGCGTTGACGCGCCTGCCGGTTGCCGCAGAATCGCTGGGCCAGACCCGTGCCCGTGGTGCCGGTTTCCTTGCGGAAGGGCAGGTCACGCCGGAGGGCCGCGCCATGCTGGCCGGGCTGGTGAGGGCCTCCACCGACCAGTTCGAGGCGATGACCGCCGCCTTTGGCAAAGCCTTCGCGGCCAATCCCGCGCTGGAGAAGTCGCTGTCCAAGACGCTGGCCGAGGCGCAGGTGCCGATACAGGAGGCACTGGCCCTGGCCAGCAAGGAAATCGTCGGCGCGCCGACGTTGCAATATGCCGCACCCCAGTACATTGCCACCTTCACGAGCACCATCGATCACCTGTTCGTGCTCGAAGGGGCTGCACTCGACGAGCTCGAGGCGATGCTGACCGAGCGCGTCAGGGCGCTGCAGCGAACCGAGCTGACCCAGTTCGGCCTGCTCGGCCTGATGCTGCTGTCGGTGGGCTGGCTGGCGCGCCGTGTGGTCCATGGCATCACGGAGCCGCTCGGCCGTGCCGTGCGCCTGGCCGAACGTGTGGCCGCTGGCGACCTCACAGGCGAAGAGCAGGTGCAGGGGCGCGACGAAATCGCCCAGCTCCTGGTCTCGCTCAATGCGATGAAGGACAGCCTGCACCGGGTCGTGGGCGAGGTGAGGAGCAATGCCGAGGGCGTGGCCATTGCTGCGCGCGAGATCGCCAGGGGCAACGTTGACCTGTCGCAGCGCACGGAGCAGCAAGCCTCATCCCTGCAGCAGACAGCCGCCTCGATGGACGAGATGACAAGCACCGTGCGCAGCAACGCGGACCACGCTCAACATGCCAATGTGCTGGCCCGGCAAGCCAGTGAGCTGGCTTGTGACGGTGGCGCCTCGGTCCAGCAGATGGTGACGACGATGCGCGGCATCGAATCGAGCAGCAAGCGGATCGTCGACATCATCGCTGTCATCGATGGCATTGCGTTCCAGACCAACATCTTGGCGCTGAACGCTGCGGTGGAGGCGGCGCGGGCCGGAGAGCAGGGCCGTGGCTTTGCCGTCGTGGCCGCTGAAGTTCGCACGCTTGCGCAGCGCTCGGCGTTGGCGGCGCGCGAGATCAAGTCGCTGATCGGCGCGAGTGTCGAACAGGTTGGCAGTGGTGCTCGGATCGTCGAGGAGGCCGGCGCCACCATGGATCAGGCCGTCGACGCCATCCAGCAAGTGGCCTCCGCGATCGCCCAGATCACCCAAGCCTCCAGCGAACAGAGTGCCGGCCTCGGCCAGGTCAGCGTGGCGGTCAACCACATGGACCAGCTCACGCAGCAAAATGCGGCGCTCGTGGAGCAGGCCGCGGTTGCGGCCGAGAGACTGAACGATCAGGCGGCCCGCCTGGCGTCTCTTGTCAATACGTTTCGGTTGAACAATGAAGTCAAAGGGTCGAAGGATCCTTAGCAACAGGCGCTTCGATACCGGGTTCACGCTGACGAAAAGGTCAGGAGAACGCGATGCCTTGGTCGACTGGCGAGCACCACGCTCCCGCACCAGACGATGCGAGTGAACGTTCCTGAGGAAACGAGTGCGTCCCCTCGGGCTCAGGCGCGTGCATGCCTCGCGCCTGCACGAACGCGTACGACAACGACACCGACTTGCGGATGGCCGTGTCGATCGCGTTGCGCTCCTTCTCGCGCCACTGGAAACAACGACTTCTTACACCCTCAGACGCCCCTGGCACCACTTCCGTGACGAAAATCACGACCCGCGGTGGTGCGGATTGAATCAGGATAAAGTTGATGACCTTGACCAAGTTGGCCTTCGTGCTGGCGTGCGCGACGACACTGGCGGCGGGATGCGGCGGCGGGGGCGGCGGCGACGCGTCCAATGCCACGGCTCCTCCGAATGGGTCAGGTGCCTCCGCACCATTGAACGGCAGTGTTGACACCACTGCGCCCACGGTCTCCTTGACGGCGCCTGCTCCTACGGGAACCTACCTGAATGGACCGGTGCTTCTGACCGCCGATGCCAGCGACGATGTAGGTGTGTCAGCAGTCGAGTTTCAGGTGGATGGTGCGAGTGTTGGCGAAGACACTAGCGCTCCCTTCTCCGTCGTCATTGACGCCAACAACTACGCCTCCGGTTGGCACGTCGTGCGTGCTCGTTCGCGCGATGGCGCCGGCAACCTCTCGGGGTGGTCGAGTGTCATGGTCATCACGTGGCTTGATCTCGCAAGCAAGGTGGAGGTGGACAGTCGCTTCACCAAAAATGAGGCGTGGGTTTCCAACCTGGAGGATGCAACATCGTTGGCGGTGGCGCCTGATGGCCGCATTTTTGTAGCTGAACGGGGTGGCACTGTACGCATTGTGAAGAACGGCGTCCTGCTTCCCGAGCCGTTTCTGACGCTCCCAGACGATGGCATTGATGCAGGCGGCGAGCGCGGTCTTATCGGCATGACCCTTGACCCCGCCTTCGCGGCCAATGGTTATGTGTACCTCCACTACACCTCCACGGGTGGAGGTGCACACAATCGCATCAGCCGGTTTACCGCCGTCGTTGACTCTGCGCGCGGTGGGGAAACAGTGCTGGTCGATCTGCCCAAGCTTAACAATGTCATTACCCACAATGGAGGCGCCATTCACTTCGGTCTGGACGGTAAACTCTATGTGGGCGTTGGAGACAATACAGAGAGCAGTAAGTCTGCGTTGTTGACAGATCCCTTCGGAAAACTGCTGCGATTCAACTCCGACGGCAGCATTCCGGCCGACAACCCGCATTATTACACGCAGGCCGGGTTGGCTCGAGCCATATGGGCACGCGGATTGCGGAATCCAGTGACGTTCGCAGTGCAGCCTGTGACCGGTCGCATCCACATTAACGATCAAGGGCAAGGCCCTTCGGAAGATGCATTTCATTCAGAAATGAGCTCTTGGGAGGAGATTAACGTGGGCGCCGCCGGTGCAAACTACGGGTGGCCGTCCTTTAATGGGCCCGTGAACAACGCTGACATCACCGCGCCTTTGTTTGCCTTCAAGCACGCTCCTGAGCCCGTTCACGGTTATTCACCGGATAAACGACTGTATGGTTTCTCAATTTCAGGTGGGGTGTTCTATCCGGCGGACGGGCCTTTCCCCGCGAGCTACCGTAGTAACTACTTCTTCGCTGACCACGTTGATAAATTCGTGGCCAGGCTGGATGCAGCCAACGGCAATGCTGCCTACACTTTCGCCAACTTGGCGAACAATCCAGTGGACATGGCCGTGGGCACTGATGGATCACTTTACGTGCTGGGCAAAAGCGCCATTACGAAGATAACCAGCACACCTTAAGCGCGCGGAAAAACGGCATCGCTCTTGTCGCCACGGCGTGTTCGCACGAATGCGTCCCAATACGCCCTTCAGAGCGCAAGACAAAGTGCCCTAAAAAGCTTTAACCGAAGAGGGTTAGGCCCGGGCGCGCATCGCTACGCGCGCCTGCACGAACTGGTATGCAAACGACACCGAATCGCGGATCGCGGTGTCGATCTCGCTGCGCTCTTTCTCGCTGAGGTAGAAGGAGAAATCAACACTGTGGCGAATGTACCTTGGCGGCAGGCGATTCAGCGCCACGCACGCGATGTCGGCCAGCAGGGCGCTGCCTTCAAGGTGCGGGTAGTTGGGCAAGGCTGCCATCACCGCATCCATGACGGCGCGTTCGTGAAAGTTGTGGATGGATTCGAAGTGGTTGGTGCTCATGGCGGAACGGCTTGTGCGAGCCCCTCCACTGTAGGCGTCCCTGCCGGCGGGGGGGACCCAAAAGCGTGACGCCTGCCACGCCGGCGCCTTTGCGTCAGAGGCGTTCGAGCACCCGCATCGAATAATCCGTGGCCCGCACGTCCTTGGTCAGGCGGCCGATGGAGATGCGGTCCACGCCGGTGGCCGCGATGCTGGCCATCTGGTCGAGCTTGACGTTGCCCGACACCTCGAGCAGCGCGCGCCCGGCGGTCACGGCCACGGCCTCGGTCATCATCGGCGGCGTGAAGTTGTCCAGCAGCACGCTGCGGGCGCCGGCCGCCAGGGCCTCGCGCAGCTCATCCATGGATTCCACTTCGATCTGGATGTCCACGCCCGCGTCGAGTGCCTCGGCGTTGCGCAGGGCAGCCGTCACGCCGCCGGCCGCCGCGATGTGGTTTTCCTTGATGAGGATGCCGTGCCACAGGGCCAGCCGCTGGTTCTGGCCGCCGCCCACGCGCACGGCGTACTTCTGTGCCTGCCGCAGGCCCGGGAGGGTTTTTCGCGTGTC
>Ga0207679_10000205_pt1 | contig 47113 bp, 46 predicted proteins | sample KBSC73metaG_FD_184320 | JGI IMG/M metagenome (GOLD analysis project Ga0207679, IMG submission 184320) | Corn rhizosphere microbial communities from Kellogg Biological Station, Michigan, USA - KBS C7-3 metaG (SPAdes) (version 2) | ecosystem: Host-associated > Plants > Roots > Rhizosphere > Soil ... | reverse complement strand
ATACCAGGCAGAGCGTGCCGGCGTGTTCGAGTGGTAGGCCCCCACGGCACGCCAGGTGTTGCCATGGCGCCGGACCTGCCGCGCGTAGTGCCACGCCGCCACGAAGGCAGAGGTGCAACCGTCGCCCAGCGCGCGCGAGTCAATGCCATGGCGGGCAAGTTCTGAAAGGTGCTGGCTGTTGATCTGGAATGCTCCGATGTCCCAGGTGCCATCAGCGTTCCGGGCGAGGGCTTGCGGTTTCAACCGGCTTTCGTGCCAACCGATGGCGCGGAGTACCTGACCATTCACGCCGTGGCGCAGGGCCGCCTGGTCGATGCAGTCGCCGTGTGCTGCGGCAGAGGCGGCGCACGATGCGAACATGGCAAACAAGGCGGGCAGGGCAGGGTTCAAAAGATGCGACTCCTCGACTCCCACGGCATGGGCATCTGCGGATTGTTGCGTGTAATCCGATGCCTCTCGCCTCGCCTCCGCACTGAAAATTAGGGGGTTCAGCTGGCGCCGGAGCACATGATGGTTTTCCAGCATGGTGGCAAAGGGAATGGCCCATGACATTTGTTCACGGCGTCATCCTGGCGCACGGGAGTTTTGCTTCGAGGAGCAATCATGGTCTTCGAGACCTGGGACAACCCGATGGGAACGGCTGGTTTCGAGTTCATTGAATTCGCCGCTCCGGATCCGACGGGCATGGGAGCCACGTTCGAGCGCATGGGCTTTCAGGCGATCGCCCGACATCGCCACAAGAACGTCACGCTGTACCGGCAAGGTCAGATCAACTTCATCATCAATGCGGAGCCCGATTCCTTCGCCCAGCGATTCGCTCGGCTGCACGGGCCGTCCGTGTGCGCCATTGCGTTCCGGGTACAGGACGCCAACCTCGCCTATCGCCGCGCGCTCGAGCTGGGCGCCTGGGGGTTCGACGGCCACAGCGGCCCCATGGAGTTGAACATCCCCGCCATCAAGGGCGTGGGCGATTCACTGATCTATCTGGTGGATCGCTGGCGCGGCAAAGACAACGCAGCGGCGGATGCCATCGGCAACATCAGCATCTACGACGTCGATTTCACGCCGCTGCCCGGCGCACAGGCTGCGCCAGCAGGGCACGGCCTGTTGACGATCGATCACCTCACCCACAACGTTCACCGCGGTCGGATGCTGGAGTGGGCACAGTTCTACGAGCGCTTCTTCAACTTTCGGGAGGTGCGCTATTTCGACATCGAAGGGCAAGTGACCGGCGTGAAATCGAAGGCCATGACATCCCCATGCGGCCTGATTCGCATTCCCATCAACGAAGAGGGCAAGGAGCAGGCGGGCCAGATCCAGGAGTATCTCGACGCCTATCACGGCGAGGGGATCCAGCACATTGCGTTGAGTGCGGCCAGCCTCATCGACACGGTGGACGCCATGCGGGCCGGCGGTATCCGATTCCTCGACACGCCGGACACCTATTACGAGCTTGTGGACCGACGCATCCCCGGTCACGGGCAGGACGTGGCCGCGGTCCGGAGCCGCAAAATCCTGCTCGATGGCACCAAGGATGCGCTGCTGCTGCAGATCTTCACTGAGAACCAGTTCGGCCCCATCTTCTTCGAGTTCATCCAACGTCTGGGCAATGAAGGCTTCGGGGAGGGCAACTTCAAAGCCTTGTTCGAATCGATTGAACTCGACCAGATGCGGCGGGGCACGCTTGCGGCCAAGTCTTCCTGAGCCGCGGCTTTCATTCGCCGGGCACCAGTTCCTTGGCACCGTCGAGTTTCAAAAGCGAATCCAGCTCCATCGAACTCTTCGGCGAATCCGCATCGCCGGCTGCATTGATGGGCGGCGCCCTGTCTGAATCATCAACAGTTCCGTCATTGATCCGAGTTCCCCCAGGCTCACCACCGCCTTCCTCGGCCAGCTCGTCCTCTGGTTCACGGGATGCAGGAGGGGCAAGTCGGCGAGACGCCGGAAAACGCGCGGCTGCATCGATCGCCTTTTCCTTGAGAATCGATCGAAAGAAGTCGCCAATCAACAGCACCGCGTTGTGCCCTCCCTGGCCCCAGTACGTGCTGCGAATGGTCACGCGAGCATCGTTGAAACCGACCCACGCGCCGGCCACGAGCTGAGGGTGCATCAACACGAACCAGCCATCGGTGTTGTTCTGCGTGGTGCCGGTCTTGCCCGCGACGTCCGACGCAATGCCGAAGCGGCGTTTCACCAGGGTGCCGGTGCCGCGCGTCACCACGCCCCTCATCATGTCGATCAGTTCAATGGCTGAATCGGCCGACATCACTCGCTTGGCCTCGCCGTTGAACGAAGCCAGGACACGGCCGTCGCGATCGGTAATGCGGCGGACCCACACCGGGGCGTGGCGCACACCTTCCTGCGCAATGGACGCGTAGGCGTTGATCATTTCGAGCAACGTCACGGGACTGGTCCCGAGCGCGAGCGAGGGCACGGCATCAAGCCGGCTTTGGTCGACGCCGAGGGCCCTGGCCAGAGCGACTGCGCGGTCGACGCCCACGTCTTGCATCACCTGCGCCGTGATCGTGTTCTTCGAGTAAACCAGCCCGTCTCGCAACGTCATCGGCATGCCGCTCGTGCCGCCCATGTCCGTGGGCCTCCACGCGCGACCTTCGCCGAGCGGAATCTCCACCGGGCGGTCGATGTAGATCCGGTCCGGGCGAATGCCTGCCTCCAGGGCGGCGCCATAGACGAACGGCTTGAAGGTGGACCCGGGCTGGCGCACCGCCTGGGCCACATGATCGTACTGGTCGCCCTCGAAATCGCGGCTGCCCACCCATGCCTTGATCTCGCCTGTGGCGGGGTCCATGGCCAAGAAGCCGGCCTCGAGCCGAGTGCGTTGTCGCTTCAGGCGCCTCATGACGGTGTCATCGGCCAATACGGCTTTTAAGGCGTCGTCCACGGTAGCTCCCGCCTGGACGGCGCTGCGGTACTCCGGCGTGTCACGCGCGAAGGCGGCCAGCAGATCGGGCCGCTGCTTCCAAAAATAGGCAAAAGGCGGGTCGGGACGATCCGCGGCTGCCCGACGCAGCGTTGCCGCCCGCATGCCCGCCTGTGCCCATTCGCTGTCCGCCACCTGTTGCAGCAGATCCATCTGATCGCGAACGGCTCGATTGGCAGCCTCCTGCAGGCGTGAGTCGAGGGTGGTTTCGATCACCAGGCCATCGGCGTAGAAATCGACGCCGTGCTGCTCTCCCCACTCCAGCAGCCACTTGCGCACGAAACCGACAAAGTGCGGTGCACCACCATCGTCCTCGGGCTGGTGGCGCAAGCGAACGGACAAAGGGCTCCTCGCCAATTTGGCCAATCGGCCCGGCTCCAGGTACCCGTGACGAGCCATCTGCGCCAAGACCACGTTGCGCCGCTGTTCCGCGCGCTCCGGATGACGTACGGGGTTGTAGTACTGCGTCCCCTTCAGCATGCCGATCAATGTGGCGCTCTGCAACTCGTCCAGCGCCTTGGCCGACGTGTCGCAATAGGTTCGCGCTGCCATTTCGATGCCCACCACGTTGTAGTAGAAGGGCACCGTGTTGAGGTATGTCTCGAGGATTTCATCCTTCGTGTAGGTTTGCTCGATCCGCAATGCCGTGACTGCTTCCTTGATCTTTCGCTCCAAGGACCGGGAGCGACCGATCTCCTCCGGGAACAGATTGCGCGCGAGTTGCTGAGTGATCGTCGATCCGCCCTGCATGTCGCCCGAAGCCGTGTGGAAAACCGCACTGAGCGTCCGCCACCAGTCGATGCCGACGTGGTCGCGGAATCGATGGTCCTCCGTGGCAATCAGCGCCGCGATCACGTGGGGCGAAACGTCCGAGAGACTCACGTGCTGCTGCTTCTCCCGGCGAAACACGCCGAGCGGTTTGCCGTCGGCCGTCAGCAAGACGCTCGGGCGGGCTGATTTCACATTCTTGAGCTGCGAGACGCTTGGCGTGTCCTCCGACAACCTGATCACGTACGCCGCCAGACCGAATGCCAGAACCATCAGCGCAAGCAGAGACCACACCACAAGGCGACGGCCTACCGCACGCCGGTGGGGTCCCGCCCGCCTGGGCCATTCGTCAGAATCTGCTGGCATGAAAGAGATGGTAGGCGCCATGCCAGCCCCCGGCGGTGCCGCCAAGCATGACGCGGAAACTGCCTACGCGTTGACGAGTTCCCGACTGACTTGCCCACCTCTTCGAGGCCCGTCGGCGCTTTGGCCGAATTGCCCAAAAATCCGGCGAAAAGGAGTCAGATTGCACAGCATTTCCGGGGTTCCTGACAGCGGCCCCATCGGAAAATTCAGTATCCAACGTGAAGGAGACTGAATTGGCTTTCGACTCTCCCAACAGCTCCCGCAACATGCTTCCGGCGGACCAGCTGCCCACCTCGGGCTTCATGGGGCGCCGGAAGTACCTCAAGCGGGACCTGCTGTCGGATGTGGTGAACCGGATGAATTCCGGCAACCTGGCTCATCTTCAGGTGCCCACCACGTTGGTGTACCGGCTGGCGTGCCTGTGCAAGCGATGGGCGCCCGATCTCCAGGTGTTCATTGCACAGGTGCTGGAGTCGAGCGGCCACCTCGATCACTTTCTTACCCAACCCGCCGCCACCGACCATCACATCGGCCGCCATGGCCTCTTCGAAGCCGCATTGACCGCCGCCGAATTGGCGATGGATGCGGACCACGACCCGCGCACACTCAAGCCTCTGCCGTTCTACGTCGACGAACTCCAGCAGGTGTGCTCGGCCGCCGCCTTCCTGTTCGACATCGGCAAGGTGATGGATGGCCGCGTCAGCGCGGACCTGCCGCGGGACGACGGCTCCACGCTGGCTCCATACTCCGACCTGCCGCGCTGCTGGCGCTCAAGTTGGGAACCGTTGGTCAACCGTCACCCGATCCTGGCCGCCTGGTTCGATCAGCTCGGCCGCGAAACCCCGGACCCCATCCACTCGGTGCGGTCCGCGCGCGCCCTCGTGCGCAACGCCGTCACGGCGTCCTGGCGGGGCTGCAGCGCACGCTGAACCCGGGTACGCAAGTTGCCGCCTCTTTGGACATCCTCGTCCGAAGGAGGCTGCCATGCCGCAAAACCACTGGTCTGACAACCGCGAACGCCGGTACAGCCACGTCAAAAAAGGGCTGCTCCGCGGTGGCCTCCACTCGCACTCGGGCGAGGGCGGTCATACCCGGGCTCAGTTGTACAACGAGGCAAAGGCGCGCGGCATCAAGGGCCGTTCGTCGATGAACAAAGCACAGTGGCTCAACGCACTGGGCCGTTGAACGGGCTCGGCGGCGAGGGGTTCACATGGGCGATTTGTTCGACGTTTCTGTTCCGTTGTGGGAGCTTTTGCTCCGTGGCACGGCCACCTATTGGTTCCTGTTCCTCATCTTCCGCTTCATCATGCGACGGGACGTGGGCGCCTTCGCGATCGCGGACGTGCTGCTGCTTGTGCTGATCGCCGATGCATCGCAGAACGCAATGGCAGGAGGCTACACATCCTTGACGGAAGGCGCAGTGTTGGTGTCCACCATCATCGGATGGAACTTCCTGCTCGACTGGCTGAGCTATCGCGTTCGTTGGCTCCGCAAGTTCGCGGAGCCGCCGCCACTGTTGCTGGTTTCGCGCGGACGCTTCCTTCACCGCAACATGCGCAAGGAGTATGTCACCGAAGAAGACCTGTACGCAAAGCTGCGTGAGCACGGCATCGACGATGTCTCCCAGGTCAAGCAGGCGTACATGGAGTCCGACGGCAGCGTCACGGTGTTGACATTCAAGCCGAAGTGACTTCAGTTCACTCGGCACCGATGCTGCCGGTGATGGGCAACACGATGCCCGTGATGTAGCTCGAGCAGACAGGAGATGCCAGAAACACGTAGGCGGGAGACAATTCTTCCGGTTGCGCGGCGCGCTTCATGTCCGTGTGCTGGCCGAAGGTCTTCACATCGTCGGCAGACTTGTCCGCCGGATTGAGCGGCGTCCAGACGGGTCCTGGCGCCACCGCGTTGACTCGGATGCCCTGCGACAGGAGGTTTTGCGCCAAGGATTTGGTGAATGCGTGAATCGCCCCCTTGGTCGCGGAGTAGTCAAGCAACTGCGCGCTGCCTTCCAGTCCTGTCACCGAGCCTGTGTTGATGATTGCGGCCCCGTTCTTGAGGTACGGCAATGCTGCCTTGGCCATGTAGAAGTATCCGTGGACGTTGGTCCGCAGCGTTTCGTCGAGCCGCTCTTCGGTGATGTCTTCCAGCGAGGCGGCATGTTCCTGGAACGCTGCGTTGTTCACCAGAACGTCCAGGCCGCCGAACGCGGCCACCGTCGCCTCCACAGCCCTGCGGCAAAACGCTGCATCCTTCACGTCGCCCGGAAGGAGCACGCAGCGGCCCCCTTCAGCCTCGACGAGCCGCTTGGTGTATTCGGCATCTTGATGCTCATTCAAGTAGACAATGCCAACGTCGGCCCCTTCACGTGCATAGAGCACCGCAACGGCACGGCCGATGCCGGAGTCGCCGCCGGTGATCAGCGCCACCTTGTCGAGCAGCTTCTGACTGCCCTCGTAGTCAGGGGCGAGAAACTTGGGCTTCAGTTCAAGTTCTGCTTCTATGCCCGGCTTGTCGAGATGTTGTGCGGGCAGATCGACTGGCTGTTCCCGTGCACCGGCCTGAATGGCACCTTGCTTCCTGGGCGTGGCGGCGACTTGGTCAAGTGCATCCTGTTCACGCTGAATCTTGCGTTGCTGGTCTGCGGTGGCTTCTGCGTTTTGCCGGTCTCGGGCAGTTGTATTCATCGACAGCTCCTGCGCATTGAGGTGATCCCATGTCAGGCAGCCGGCATGCCTGCCCGCCAATCAGTTGGGCGAAGGAGGAACGACAGTTCCACAAGGCTCTTGCGTGGAGGTCAGACCCGCATCGTCCTTCTCGTGCCCGGGTACACAACGTCGATTTCGTTGCCCCGCCCCGGGAGAGGCAGGCTTCCGATCGTGCGCAAAGTTCTGAGCCGCTTCCCGATCCTGGCCCTCGCCATCGGGCGTTTCATGGCCGATGCTCGATTTCACGGGGTGTCTCCGATTGTCAGCCGAACAATTCGCCAGTGGCTGCGATGCCCTGCGGTGGCGTGGTGCGATCGATCAGCCGATCGATGGCCGCCAGGGTTTGCAGCACATCAAGCGGCTTCGACCAGAACTCACAGAACGTCGAACCTTGCAGTTCAATGCCGGCGTCCGTGGCCGAAACTGCCACGGCCGGCGTGCCCTCGAGGCCTTCGAGCCGTCTGATTTGAGCGAGGAGTTCGACCCCGTTGCAGTCCGGTAAATGGTAGTCCAGCAAAATCAGATCCGGATGCTCGATGCGCGCCGCCTGCAAACCTTCTTCGCCGGTGGTGGCGACCACAAGACGAAGATGCGGACGGTGCTGCAAAAGCGCCTCCATGATCATCACGTTGACCGGGTGATCCTCGACGTAAAGGATCACCGCACGCGCGTCATCCCCCAACGAATCAGCAGCGGAAGAGGTCGGAATGGTATCGAAGGACATGAAGTACTTTCTTGATCGGATTCGAACCGCGGAGGGCGGTGCATGTGGCATGGACATGATGCCGGTGCACGACACGGATTCGATTGATCAATGTGGCAAAGGTTGCGACTTGAGCGACATGCACCATCGGTCGGCTTGGGTATGACATCGACTTGGGGGGTGTAGGCATCGTCCGACTTTCGATGGCGCCGCCGGCCGCTGGTGAGCAGCATGGCCGGTACGTAAATTCCCCGAAGGCCGAATGCCTTTTGAAAGATGGGTCGGCTTTTCCTTCCTCTTCCTACTAGTGGGCAGCGGGCACTGCGTGCCGTCCGCCGGTCTCATCCGAATGTGCCGCATGAACGCCTCGAATGCAGCAATCGCTATCTTCACGGTACACCGGGGCGTGCCCCTCCTGCCAGTGGTGTCGCACGCTGGCCCAATGAATCGGGCCAGCGTTGCTCAGTCCAGTGACAATATGCCTGCTGAACGACCGTCTGTAACGGAGGTGAAACAAGTCGAGGTGAACAGCCGAACCACCATTCGTTGCTCGATCACAGGAAAGCGCAAGCTTGCGAACACCGCGCAGACAGTGGTAAACGTAAGTCAGCTTGTTGCTTGCCCGCGCCAGAAGGTCAAATGTGAGAAGGCCGAATTGCACCACGGAAACATTTTGAAACACTTCGGCAGCAAACGGAGCTGGGGGGTGACTAACATCGCCCCTCGCTTCATTCGGGTCAACCCGAAGTGCGAAGTTCGCGGAAAGTTGGCGCAACACTCGCACATCGCAACATGCCTCCGCGTGCAGCGGAAGATGCGGAAGGGAGTTGCCGAATGAGTTCATTTGAACTGCCTTCAGCGCGGGGACCATGTCGTGATGCACGGGCCGTCTTGAAAAAGGTTGCAGCAGTGCCCCTCGGCCGAGCACGCGCCTGCCGGCCCCGGGCCATGGGGCAGCCACAGGAAATGGTCCAGATGAAAACAGCAGATGGACATCGCGGAGTGATGGGTGATCGGCCTGTCTTCGATTGGCAAGCCACATGCCTGCCGGTGAACCCGCTAGATCGACAGGAGAAAAGGGAATGCCCCACGCATTGGTAGTGGATGACGAGCCGGATTCGGCGGAAACGACGGCGATGCTCATTTCGAGCGAGGGCTTCACGGTGGCCACCGCAGGATCGCTGCGCGACGCGCGACGGCAGATCGCGCTGCAGGAGCCGGACATTGTGCTGCTGGACCTCAAGCTGCCGGACGGCAACGGCATGGAGTTGTTGCAGGACCTCAAAACCCTCCCGAACACCGAGGTGGTGCTGGTAACGGGTCATGCCAGTCTCGAGACGTCGATCCAGGCTTTGCGACTGGGCGCGGCCGATTATCTGGTCAAGCCCATGAGCCTGACACAACTCAAAGGCATCCTGTCGCGGGTCATGAAACCCGCCGTCCTGAAAGCTGAAGCCAAGCACATGCTCGAAACCCTCGACACGGACGGCCACTTCGGACAGTTGTGGGGACGTTCGGTCGTGATGCGCAATGTGTATCGACAGATTGAACGCGTGGCAGAGACGAGTGTCACCGTGTTCATCACCGGGGAGAGCGGCACCGGCAAGGAGGTGGTTGCCCGCACTGTTCATGATCTCAGCCGGCGTCGCACGAAACCATTCCTGGCGGTCAACTGCGGCGCCATTTCCCCGCACCTCATCGAAAGCGAAATCTTCGGGCACGAGAAGGGCAGCTTTACGGGTGCTGACCGCCAGCATCAAGGGTTCTTTGAACGGGCCAGCGGCGGCACGCTGTTCCTGGACGAGATCACCGAGATGCCGCTGGACCTGCAGGTCAAGCTGTTGCGGGTGCTGGAGAGTGGCACCTTCATGCGCGTGGGATCGACGCAGGTGCTGGAAACCGATGTTCGCATGGTTGCGGCCACCAACCGAAATCCCATGCAAGCGGTGGCGAGCGGCAAGCTTCGGGAAGACTTGTTGTACCGGCTGAATGTGTTTCCGATCCACCTGCCGGCGCTGCGAGAACGCGGTGAGGACGTGCCGCTGATCGCCGCGCATTTCCTCGACCAGATTTCCAAGCGCGAGGGGAACATGAAGCGCTTTTCCTCGGACGCCATGGCACAGCTGAGTCGCCACTCCTGGCCAGGCAATGTGCGCGAACTCCGCAATGTGGTCTACCGTGCGTATGTCATGGCCACCGAAAGCGTCATCCATGACCCGTGTCTTCCCGGAACCGAAGCCGAGGCTCGCCCGCCGGCGCCTGTATCGTCGGATGGGGCCCCGGTGATCACGATACGCATCGGAACGCCGCTCGCTGAAATCGATCGACAAGTGACACTCGCCACGCTGGACCACCTCGGGCGCCATAAGGAACGCACGGCAGCCACCTTGGGCATCAGCCTGAAGACCCTCTACAACCGGCTCAAGGAGTACGCGAGTACCGGCGAAGGAGAGCCGGAGCCGGTACCGCTTGACGAAAAGAGCTGAGGGTCTTGCCACCGCTCAGCCGTTGACCGCGGGCGTGTGGGCAATGGCGTCGACCGCGCGGTTCAGGCCATCGGGGCGGAGCGGTTTTTCCAGCACCGCATCAAAGCCGAGCGCCCGCGCGTTGGCTTCGTCCTCCTGATGACCATAGGCGCTGAGTGCGATGAAGGCGGCTGAATGACCCAACCGCTTTCGCAAGGGCGACAGGCCTGCTGCACGCAAGGCTGCAGACCCTTCCACATCGCACAGCACGACTTCGGGTCGGAACCCATCGATCAAGCGCAGCGCTTCATCGACCGTACCGGCCGTGGCGACTTGATGGCCCCACAACTCGATCTGCAAGCGCGTGAGATAGCGTGAGTCGGGGTTTTCCTCGATCAACAGCACGCGGTACGTCGGTGTGAGGGGCGCGGCAGGAGCGGCTGCAGGGCCCTGTGACGCCGCCTCATCCGCTGCTGCCAAGGGCAGCGTCAGCACGAATTCAGCGCCGCGTCCGGCGCCTTCACTGTAGGCCTTCACGTCCCCGCCGTGCAATTGAGCAACGCGGCGTGCCAGGGGCAGGCCCAGACCGAGACCGCCGGGCTTGCCTCCAGACTGCAGGTCGTGACGCGCGAAGAGGTCGAACACATAAGGCAGAAACTCCGCCGTGATTCCCTGGCCTTCATCCCTGACAGCGATATGGAGCGTACCGTCGGACGCCTTGGCGGCCAGCGAAATCACGCTGGGCTCTGGGGTGAACGTGGCTGCATTGGAAAGAATGTTGCTCAAAGCCTGCGCGAGTCGGACAGAATCACCCAACACGAAGAGCGGGGTTTTCGGCGCATCGATCCTCAGCGTGTGCCCGGCCGCATCGAGCTTGGACTGGCTCGTCTCGACCGCCGAACGCAACAAGTCCCTCACGGTCACACGGCTCTTGACCAGGGTGATCTGTCCCTGCATCACGCGCGTGACGTCGACCAGGTCGTCAACCAGCCGGCGCAACCTGCCGACCTGCCGTTCGATGATTTCGCGCAAGCGAACAAGTGTGGGGTGCCCGTTTTCAAGGGTGCGCAACACGCTGGCCGCGTTGGAAATGGGAGCCAGGGGGCTCCGCAACTGATGCGAGAGCATGGCGAGGAATTCATTCTGCCGCCGGTCTGCCAGACGCATGGTCTGGGTGTGGGCGGCCAGGCGTTCTTCGAGTTCCTTCCGTTCGTGAATGTCGACGCAGCTGCCGATGTAGCCTTCGAATTGCCCACGCTCGTCAAAACGCGGCACGCCGTTGTCGAGCACCCAACGATACTGGCCGTCCTGCCGGCGCAGTCGGTAGTCCATCGTGAACGGGAGCCGCTCATCGAAGCTCGTGCGATAGATCGCCACGCAACGCTCCGTGTCCTCCGGGTGTACGTCGGCCAGCCAGCCGTCTCCTCTCAGTTGTGTCAATGTGCGCCCGGTGAAAGCGAGCCACGGCTTGTTGAACCAGTCGAAGCTGCGGTCGGGGCCCGAGATCCAGATCATCACCGGCGCCGAATCGGCAATGATGCGAAACCGCGCGTCCGTGGCTTGATCGACCGACTCCGCGGGAACCAGAAAGCTGATCCGATGGCGATCGTCGGCCGGTGCTGCAACGGTGGTGACGTGCATATGCCGGGACGCGCCGCCCGTGACAGCGATCGGCAGGGTACCGGACCACGCCTTGCCTTCGGCCACAGCGCTGCGCCACGGGCCCGCGTCGGTGAGGTCTTGCAGCATGCCCGGCTCGTTGGCCTTCAACAGCCAGCCTGCGGCCCGATTGGCGGCCTTGATGTGACCCTGAGGATCAGTCACAAGCACGGGGTGCGGGTGGTGGTCCAGCAGGGCCTGGATCAGCGGCTCTGACAAGGCCACAGCCGCCATGCCGCCGCCACGTTTGGTGAAGTCGTTCACTGGCTCACTCCCCGGATGTGTGTCTGTCGGCCCGGCGCGCGGGCTCGTTCGACGAATTTGGCAATCGGCATGCCCATTGCGGACATGGCTGCTGGTAAAAGGGATCGATGGTCACGCATGCCACCGGCGCCGTTTGGCAGGCGCCAGCCTCAGGGCCGACCGGTATACCGTGACGGTATGCCGGGCACCGTTCTGCCCCTGCCCCTGCTCCAGCAGGCGGCGCGATTTTTCCAGGTTGGATGAAGGCTGCGAAGCTTTCATCGAAAGCGAACCGCACTCGACAATGTGGGCGACTCTTTCGGCACCGCGGAGTTGCCGAAAGAGGCAAGCGTACTTTTGATGGAGCATCACGATCCACGGATTTCCAAAGCTTTGGCCGCTTGTGCGAAGTCGGGCGACAGTGGCATACCCCGGGCATGCTGCCGGGGCAAGGCTTGCCGCGGTCGACGGGCGAGTCTGAACGACGGAGCTGTCATGGAAAAGGGGACCTCCTTGTGTCAGGCCGGTGAACCGGAGCCGCGGGGCCTGTGGTCAGGTGCAACCAACTGCAACCCCCGTGCCATCGGGCTGGGCAGCTGAAATCCCGGAAAACCAGGGTTTGCCCGGATGGTTGAAGGCGGGCAGACGTATGCATCCCGTAACCATTACCGCAAGCTTTTCATGGGCATTGGGGGCAGCGAATCTTTGCTCGGCTGGCGCAGGCACGCCGCCTGCCTGCCTGTTTTCAGGGCAGCACGTCTGCGAAGCGCTTCGAACGGTCGTTGCGCCCGAACCCACCGGCGTCGCCGACGCCACCGACCAAGGAGCTTCACATGAGCAACACGAACGACGACATCGTCGATACCCTCAATGACCTGATCGCCACCTGCCGTGACGGCGAACTCGGCTTTACCGCCTGCGCCGAGCGCGTTTCGTCAAGCGAATTGCGCAGGCTGTTTCTGCAACGGGCGAGCGAATGCAAGCAAGCGGCCGAGGAGCTCGCACCGTATGTCGTCCAGTATGGCGGGAAGCCGGACACGGACGGCACGGCCTCCGGTTCGCTGCATCGAGGCTGGGTCGCGCTGCGCGGCTCTCTGGCCGGCTATACCGACCAGGCGATGCTGGAAGAATGCGAGCGCGGCGAGGACGCTGCGCTGGCTCGGTACCGTGCAGCTTTGCGTGAAGGGGCGCTTCCGGAACCGTTGCGCGCGTTGGTGGCACGCCAGCAATTGGGTGTGCAGGCCAACCATGACCAGGTCAAGCGCCTGCGCGACAGCGTACGGGCCAGCGGCTGATGGAGACAACGTGGCCGGCCGGCGCATTCTTGTGGTTGATGACAACGTCGACGCGGCGGATGCAGTCGCCGTGCTGCTCGAGATCGAGGGGCACGAAGTACGCACTGCTTATAGCGGGACGGCCGCGTTGGCGGAAGCCCGTGCGTGGGCACCTGACGCCATGGTGCTGGACATCGGACTGCCTGACATGGATGGCTATGAGCTCGCTCGGAAAGTGAAGGCATTGGGAATGACACCTCCGCCGCTCCTCATCGCCCTGAGTGGCTATGGCCTGGCAGGGGATGCCCGAAGAGCGCGCGAAGCCGGGTTTTCGCACCGACTGCTCAAGCCAGTGGAGCCCAGTTCGCTTTTTGCGTTGTTTCGAATGGGAGCGACGACCTGATCACCCTTGGGCATGCCGCTTGCCGCTTGTCCGATGTGCGATACGCACGCATCTGTGAAGGAGTACTCCATGACCCAGCAGAATCGGCCCAACCAGGATCAGCAAAAGCAACAAAAGTCGCAGCAGTCCCCGCGCCAGCAGGACCAGCAAAGCGGCCACAAGAGCCAAGATCAAGGTGAATCACGCTCTCAGCGTGGCGAGCAACAAGGCAGCGACAGCAGCAGCAACAAGCAACGCTGAACTGAAGTTTGATCGGTCTTGTTGATTCGCACACCGCCGGTGTTCCTTCGGGGGCCCGGCGGTCTTTGTTTGGGCGGAATCACACGATCGCTTTGGTGTCATTGCGCTGTCACGCGCCAGATGACATTGCCTACGTCGTCCGCCACGAGCAAGCCTCCCCGGGTGTCGAGGGCAACGCCGACCGGCCTGCCCATGGCATGCCCGTCCTCGCTGAGAAAGCCGCTCAGCACGTCCTGGGGTGGTCCCGAGGGTTGTGTGCCTGCGAAAGGCACGAAGATCACTTTATAGCCGCTGTGTGGCTTGCGGTTCCAAGAGCCGTGCTGGCCGATGATCATGCCGCGGCCGAAGGGCAGGGCGCTGCCGTCCGAGAAGGCGAGTCCCAGCGAGGCAGTGTGGGCGCCGAGCGCATAGTCGGGAATCACGGCTCTGGCCACCAAGTCCGGCCGCTGGGGCGCGACGCGTTCGTCGACATGCTGGCCGTAGTAGCTGTACGGCCAGCCGTAGAAGGCGCCGTCTTTCACGGCGGTCAGGAAATCGGGGACGAGATCGCTGCCGATCTCGTCCCGTTCGTTGACCACGGTCCACAAGATGTCGGACGAGGGCTCCCAAGTCAGGCCGTTGGGATTGCGCAGGCCTGTGGCAAACAGCCGATGCGACCCGGTCTTCGGCTCGACTTCCCAGATGGCTGCGCGGCCGACTTCGTTGCCCATGCCGTTCTCGGCGACGTTGCTGTTGGAGCCGACAGTCACATAAAGCTTGCGGCCGTCGGGGCTCGCGATCACGTTCTTGGTCCAATGATGGTTGATGCCTGCGGGCAGGTCCAGCACCTTGGAAGGCCTCGCCGTCACTCGCGTTTCGCCTTGGGCGTAAGGCACGCTCACCAAGGCATCCGCGTTGGCGACGTACAAGGTGTTGCCTACCAGTGCCATGCCGAATGGCGAGGTGAGATGTTCGAGGAACACCGAACGCACCTCAGCCACGCCGTCACCGTCGGCATCGCGCAGCAGCGTGATTCGATCGGCGCTCAGCACACCTGCGCCGGCCAACGCCATGGCTTTTTTCATCAGCCATGTCTTGATCCCGCCTGGGCTGCCCCCGGTCTTTGGCGGCGCATTGGATTCGGCAACGAGCACATCGCCGTTCGGGAGCACATGGATCCAGCGTGGATGATCCAGGCCGGTTGCGAATGCCGATACGCGGGTGCCTTGGGCCGCAACCGGGCTGCGACCCTGAGGCCAGCCGATGGCTGGTGCGACGTTGACCGTGGGAAGCAGTGTTTTCCTGGGCGGCGGAAGTTCGGGGTGGGGGCCGAAATCCGCAGCTGCGGGGAGGCGGGACGTATCGGCACACGCGCACAACCACAGGCTCACTGCCAACGCGGCGCAAGCTCTTCGGGTTGCAGTCATGGATGGATTCCAGTAGAAGCCGAATCCCATTGTTGAGGGCGGCCAGGGACCGCCTCGTAGGTGAGCGCCTCGTCGGACCGTCGGTAACAAGCGGGAAAGGCGGGAATTCCCAACGATTTTCCGGCGTCGCGCCCCCTGAGTCTGGGGCCCAATGACCGCATGGGGAAAAGAGAGTCTGCCGCGTTGGTCGCGTTGGCGGTCTTCGGCGTGGCCGGAGCCGCCAACGCGGACACGCGTTTCTCGGAGCGAGAGCTTCGCTGGGTCCGGGCAGCTTCACCGGTGGTGACCTATGCACAACGCCAGGGCCTGCCTCTCGACGTCATGGTGCAGCCTCAGGAGACACCTGGCATCGCGCCGGTGGCCATGGCCCATGTCGATGGCCGCTGCAAGCTCGTGTTTTCGATGCGCGGCAATCCCCTCGCCGACGAAACCGAGACACGCATACCGCCTGACCTGTTCGTGCCCATCGTGGAAGCGGTCGCAGCGCATGAAATGGGGCACTGCTGGCGCCGTGTCCATGGCGCCTGGAACACGGTGCCGCCCGGCTTCTCAGACGACTCTTCCGCGAATATCGGCGACCCTCACGTGCAAGCCCGCTGGGACGCCATGCGAGAGACTCGCCGCGAGGAAGGTTTCGCCGATCTCGTGGGTCTGGCATGGTCGCACAATCGCCATCCGCAGACCTACGAGCGTGTGCACGCCTGGTTCGCGCACGAACGAGCCGCTCCGGTCTTCGAAGGGAGCCATCACGATACGCGTGCCTGGATCCGTCTTGCGAAACCCGGCGTGTTCCCGCCGGGCCGCACGCCGTTCGAGCAGGCGCAACCCATGTGGGCAGAGGGATTGGCGAGCGAACGCTGAGCTCAGGCCGCGTTCGCTTCGTCGAGTTCCCGGCAGGACGGCGCACACACGGCCTGGGCCTTGCCGAGAAGCTTGCGCGTCTTGAGGGAGGCTCGCGGGCGGTGTTTTCCGCACAGGAAACACGACATGGTGGCGGCACCGAAGGAGCCCGCCGCGGTGAACGGCGAGCCCGCCACTTTGGATCGATATCGGAGGCCGTCGGCTACGACGGTCGTTTTCACTTCATTCTTCGCCACTGAGGAGTTCTTCCTGGTTCATTGATGGGCCGCGCGACGTGCCTTGCGGATCACATCTTTCGCGTGCAATTCTGCATTCAGCGCGGGCTCGAGGGCCGAGCGGCAAAGCCCGGCATGCTGGTATTGCAAGTTTTCGTACAACTCCGCAGCCGCAGGATAGGAATCTAGCACTGCCGAGATCATTTCATCCGGCTTGACCGATTTCAATTCACGGATCAGATGAAGAACAACCGAACGGTACTGCACGGCGTCGACCGGCCGTGGGCTGTTTTCCAGGCATTGCAGTACATGAGCCAAGGTCAACACCGCCGATGGACCTGCAGGCTGTCGTTTGGATAAATGTGCGTTCATGCTGGCTTCCTCCAAGCGCCATTGATTCGGCCCTCTGATTGGAGGAACATGAGGACGATCGTCGAAAGTGCAAGCCCAGCCTTGGCGATCAAATTTGTGCAATCCATCACGATTCGGTGGCCGGGCATGCAGGCACTTCACCCATTTTTTGCGTTCTTGCTGTCGGCGGCGCTGCCTGTCCTTTCACTGGCTGCCGATCCTCGCCATGTGGCCGAGGCGGCCGGGGACCGCTGTGAAGCGGCCGCTGCAGAGACGGTTCGCCAGATGCGCGGCGATGACGCGCTCCACGTGGAATTCATCCGGCGTTCGGTCGAGCCGCCGGTGGGTGGAGAGGCGGACGTCAAGGGGGAGGGGGCATATCGCGGCGCCGAGGGGGCGGCTCGCCGGTTCAGCTTCCGCTGCCTGTACCACATCGCACCGGACACCACCTCCGGGGTCGTATTCCGGGACATCGACCCGCCGCGCACCAAAACGGACACCGACGCCCGCTGGCAGCCGGACTTGTCCGTATTGTCGCCCGAGTCGTGCGAAACAGCCGTCGCCACCGTGCTGAAGTCCAAGTATCCACGCGTGGGCCGCATCGCATTCGGTTCTGACTCGCGCAAGCTCCGCCCGGCATCGAGCGGCCGAACCGCCATGGAAGGACAAGGGTCGGTGGAACGGGCGCCTGGCATGAACCTGATCGCGTTCAGCTATGTCTGTGAATTCGAGCCTCGCTCAAGCCAGGTGGTGCTCGCCCGCACCGCCCCGTGACAGGAGGCACGGCCTCACGGCGGGCGGCCATGGGCACGGCCCTTGCCGGTGCCGAGGGACCACACGCTTGCCTGGCGCCGGAGTTTCCCATGACCGCTGTATTGCATCTGCCGTTCATCGAGGTGGCATCCGCCTGTGCCACGGCTTGTCATCATTGTGCTGCCACGTGCCTGGGGGCGGATGAGCCGAAGCCCATGGCACAGTGCATTGCGCTCAGCATCGACTGCGCTGCAATGTGCCAACTGGCCGCTGCCGCGGTGGCACGTGGCAGCGAGGTGGTCAAGGTTCTTGCAACGGCGTGCGCCGCCGTGTGTGACCGGTGCGCCGCCGAATGTGCGCTGCATGCCACGACGCAATGCCAGCGCTGTGCGGAGGCCTGCCGTCGTTGTGCGCATGCCTGCCGTGAGATGGCCGCAGCCTGAGACCCGCCTGCTGGTGCGATCACGACATCAAAACCTGCAGGTTGTGTTCATAGAGCGTTGTCAGCCGGTCGAATGCGTCGAGCAAGACTTCGCTCGTGCGGGTCAACATGAGCTTGCCTTCGGCGCTGTCCGTGGCACGCATGCCGGCGACCAGGCGCAGCCATTCGCCGCGTGCGGCGGCCAGTGACTCCCGGATGTCACCCGTGCTCAGGGGCGTTTTCTCCAATTCCTGAAAGGCCGACTCGAAGGCCTCGATCGATGAGGCCAGTGCCTCACGATGCGCTGCCTGGTCGAACAGATCAGCCAACAATGCGTCCTTGGCAATGCGTTGGGCCAGCATGCGCTGGCGGCCACACAGGTTGACGGCCGTCAATGGCCGCCTGCCGGCTGCCTTTTCCAGCGCAGCGGTGAGCGACTCGGCCGTGGCCAGCAGCGCGAGACCGTGGGCGTCGGCCTGTGCGAGTGCCGGCAGGGTCATCCGCGGTACCAGAGACGATGCCAGCATCTCCCAGGCGCGCCTGGTCTGCGCGAGGGCATGCTGCACCGATTCGTCGACAGCCACCGATTTCGGCAACAGGGCCAAGGTCTCGAGAATCGCCTGCGCTTTGGCCAACGATGTCTCTTCGAGCCTGCGGGCCCGATGGGCGTCCACATCGATCAGGCGCTGTGCGGCCAGCTTGACCAGGCGTTGCGACAGCATCCTCAACTGCCCGGCCCGGTTCAGCGCCTCCGCCCATGCGGCAGCTTCGGTGACCGACCGCGACACAGCACTGAGTTTCTGGTTGGAATGCATGGCCGCGCCGCGCAGCAATTTGAAGGCCTCGGCCTCACCCAGGCCACGGGCCTGCGCGAGGACACCCTTGGCACGGTCGAGCCACTTGCGCTCGTCCAGACGAGCCCGCGCGTCTTCCAGTTCCGAGGCCTTGTCGCGCTCGCGCATCCAGCGCGCGCGATCCAGGGCCAGGCCGGCGGCCAGGGCATCGAGGGAGCAGCCGGGGACGGGCCACCAGCCGGTCAGGCCGGCGGCCACCAGCGCGTCCAGGTCGCCGACCGATGGAGGCGGTGCAAGCCAGCTGATGGCACAAGGGGGCGTGCCCGCCCATGACATCAGCGCCGCGCCCAAGGCCCGCGCATCGGCGAAAATGATGACTTGATCTGGTGCGCGGGCAGCCACCTGATGCACCAAATCGTTGCAGTTTCCGCCCGCTTCGACCTGGACTCCAAGGCCCAAGCCACCATCCAGCAGCAGGGATTCCAGGGCTGCCGTGGAGGGCATGTTCCCGGTGATGAGCATGAGCGATGCGGGCAGGGGAGAGGCCAAGGCTGGAGTTTCGGGGGGCATGAGTCAAGCATAGAGGAAGACACCGATTGCTGGCCCGCATGTTGCATGGGCGCGTGCCAGCGGTGCAACGATGCACCGCCATCAACGCCCCCGGATCGCCCTTGCGGCCGATCCACTCGAGTCAGCAGCACGCCAGGCGCGTCCTGCCTTTCCGCCCTGCATCCCGAGCAGCGGGTGAGCCCATCTCCTCAGTCTTCAGGCCCGCCAAGGCGGCCTGCGTGTTGTATCGAGTTTCGCTCAGGCGAAAGGATTTTTCATGGAAGTTCAGTTCTTCGATTTCGAAGCAGCCTTCGTCAAATCGTTGCGCTGCGTGCCAATGATCGTGCGCTACAAGCTCGATGCCTGCGGCATCAAGTTGTCGCTGCGGGCATGGAATCAGTTCAGCATCAGCACCCGTGCACGCCTGGTGACCATGAAGGTGGGGTCACTCGACGAGGTGCAGCTCTACCGGAACTTCCTGAGCGAAGCGATTCTTGATGTGGGAGAGTTCGTCGTGCCGATCGAGGACAACGCCCAGCCGGCCTGGGCGGACCTGGAATGCATTCCAGAAGCCGTCGCTCGCAAGGCCAAGGAGCTCAACGTGCACATCGATATTCAGCGTGGCTGGGCGAAGCTTCGACCATTGCAGCGGTTCGCATTGTGCAAACTCACCCGCAGTGGCCACGAGAACGAGAACTTCGTGCCGGCGCTTCGCGAATTCGGCCTCACCGTGTGAGGCTTGGCAGCGAAATGCACGTCAAAGGGTGGTCCCCAAAATCACACTGGAAGCCTTGAAGATGGCCGTGGCGTGGTGCCCCACGGCAAGGCTGAGGGCGGCCACGCTGCCTTGGGTGACGACCGCTGCGAGACGGGCTCCGCCCCCGATGTCGAGCACCACTTCCGTGTTGACCGCGCCGGGCGTCACGGCCACCACGGTGCCTTGAAGCTGATTGCGGGCCGACAACCGTGTGTCACCCAGTTCGGTGGCGAGCATCACCGAGGATGCCTTGATGAGGGCAAACGCGGTGGCGCCAAGCTTCAAGCCGAGTTGTTCGGTGCTCGTGCGGGTGACGACGGCCACGACGCGGGCGCCGCCCCGCAGGGTCAATTCGATCTCATCGTCGACGTCCCCGGCCTTGTAGCCACTGACGGTGCCGGTCAGCTGGTTGCGTGCGCTGGTTTTCACGTTGAGCATCCTCATCACATCGAACTCGCGGCTCAGGTCGAGGCCTTCTTCGCCGATTAGCCGTACGAAGCGGTCATGCACCGCCTGGATCTGCGAGAACCGATCCACCAGTTGCTGACCATGCGTAGTCAGGCGCGCGGAGCCGCCTCCGCGGCCGCCTGTGCTGCGCTCGACGAGCGGCGTGCCGGCCAGCTTGTTCATCGCATCGATGGCATCCCAGGCAGTCTTGTAGCTCATGCCGGCAGCCTTTGCGCCATGGGTGATGGAGCCTTGCTCGGCAACAGCTCTCAGCAAGCCGATGCGGGCCGTTCCGCCCAGGTCGTCACCGCCTGCGGTCAAACGCACCGAACCTTGCAGTTCGATGCCCCGTGATTTCTTGTCGGCTCTGGTGGCCATCGATGCCCCGCTCCTGTTGGGAAACTGCTCTCACACCCTGGCCGCCACGGCCGTGGCATCTTCGGGTGACACGCGCCCCTCGCGCAAGGTCAAGACTTCATCGCCGAGGCTGTCGACATCGGCCGGGTCGTGCGTGATCAGAATCATCGGGATGCACAGCCGGTCGAGCCACCCTGCAAGTTCCTGGCGCAGGCGCGTGCGCAGGACCGTGTCGAGCGCGGCAAAGGGTTCGTCGAGCAGCAGGGCGCCTGGTTCGGTCACCAATGCACGCGCCAAAGCGGTGCGCTGGCGTTGGCCCCCAGACAATTGCTCGGGGTAGTGGTGTGCAAGCGGAGCAAGATCGAATGCGCTCAGCCACCGAAGCACCTGCGGCGGCGTTGCAAGGCGCCCAGGGTTCCTCGGGCCCTGTGCGAGGCCAAAGCCGACGTTCTGGGCCACCGTGAGGTGAGGAAAGAGAGCATAGTCCTGGAAAACATAGCCGAGGCGGCGTTCGCGGGCGGGCAAGTCGATGCGCGCATTGCGGTCCCACAGCGTGCGTCCTGCCAGACGAACATGCCCGGCATCGGGCGTGGTGAGGCCGGCGATGGCCTTGAGTGTCTGGGTCTTGCCGGCGCCCGACGGTCCGAAGAGGATCAACCGGCGCGCATGGCTGGCAAAGCGCACCTGCAGATCGAAGCGTCGCCCGGCGTGCTCGAAGAGCCGGCGCACGTCGACGTCCCAGGTCAAAGGCAGGTTGGCCATGGAGGTCAGAGCTGGCCGGCGACGCGCCCGGGCGCCAGTCGGCCGGCAATCAACAGCACGGCCATGCAGGTGGCCGATGTGACGAGCACCAGGAAGTTCGCCAGGCCGTCCTGTCCGGCCTGCACGGCCTCGTACACGGCGACCGACAAGGTTTGCGTCCGGCCTGGAATGCTGCCGGCAACCATCAGCGTCGCACCGAATTCACCCATGGCCCGGGCGAATGCGAGCAGCAGGCCGGCCATCACGCCGCGCCAGGCCAGTGGCAGGGTCACGCGCAGAAACACCGGCCACTCACGCATGCCCAGCACCCGAGCGGCTTGCTCGAGCTGCGGATCCACCGCCTCGAACGCGGCCCGGGCGGATTTGAAAACGAGCGGGAATGAGACAACGGCAGCGGCGATGACCGCACCTTGCCATGTGAAGATCAGATGGATGCCGAATGTCGATTCCAGCCAGCCCCCCAGTGGACCGCGTCGGCCCATGAGCACGAGCAGGTAGTAGCCGAGCACGGTGGGCGGCATGACCATCGGCAGCGTCAACAACGCATCGAGCACGTCTCGGCCGGGAAAGCGCCGGCGCGCAAGGAGGAACCCTGCGCCCACGCCCAACACCAGGTTGAGCAAGGTCGCCCATCCGGCCACCTTCAGCGTCAAGGCCAATGGCACCCATGCACCGGCCATGGCGATCAGGGTTTGCCGAAGCCGTGCTTTGCCAGCACGACCTGGGCAGACGGCGTGAACAAAAAGGCGATGAACCGATGCGCCGCGTCCCGGTTGGGCCCGGTGGCGACCGGTGCCACGGGGTAGCGCACCGGCACCTCGGCAGTGGGCACCGTGAAGGCCACTGTCACCTTGCCGGGCATCGCCGCGGCGTCCGTCGCATACACGAAGCCTGCATCGACTTCACCGCGTGCCACATACTCGAGGGCCTGCCGCACGTTCTGGGCGCCGATCATCTTGGGCTCGACTGAGGCCCAGAGACCGGCCTTGTCCAGCAAGGCCTTGGCATAGCGGCCCGCGGGCACACTGGCCGGCAGACCGATGGCCACTCGGGCAAAGGCCGGAGTGGCAAGATCCTGAAGGGTTTTCGGCGCCTTGGCGCTGCCTGCCGGGACGATGACGACGAGGGCGTTCGACACGAAGTTGCGCCGCTGCGCGGGTTGCACAAGCAATTGGGCCTGGGCCTCGTCCATCGACGCCTGATCGGCGCTGGCGAACACGTCCACGGGCGCGCCTTTGGCGATCTGCTGCAGCAAGGCGCCCGAAGCGCCGAAGTTGAGGAGCACTTTGGTGTCGGGATGCTGCGCCTCGAACAGAGGGGCGAGTTCCTTGAATGCCTGGGTCAGGCTGGTGGCGGCGGATATGGTGAGATCGGCGGCACTGGCCTGCCAGCTCAGCAGCAATGCGATGAGCGGCACGGCAAGGCGGGAAAGCGAGACCGGCATGACGCAGACAGGGCAGTGGGCTGAATGCGGATGCATTCGGCGTATATCGGTTTATACACTGCTTTCCGAGGAGCCCTCCGAGACTGCGCCCCTTGATCCTGCGACTCGCTATGTTCCTTCCTATATATCGGGTAAATGCTTCACCGCTCGCGCCGCATGATCTCTGTCAGTGATGCTATCGATTGCCTCGCCCCGCCGGCGTGGCGGGCCTCGCGGTCGAGCAAGAGTGCCCGCAGGCCGGCTTGAACGGCACCGTCGTAGTCCAGTTCGGGAGAATCGCCCACCATCAGTGCATCGCCGCGGTGGAGTGCAAAGCGGTCGACGATGGCATGGTAGGACTGGGCCAGAGGTTTGCTGAAGCCCGTCTCCTCTCCGATGGCAATGTGGTCCACCGCTTCGGTGAGGCCTGTGGCGCCCAGTTTTCGTCGCTGGCCGTCGGACGGTCCGTTGGTCAGGATGGCGGTGTTGATGCCTTCGTCGCGCAGACCCGCCAGCACGGGCAGGGCGTCCTGGTACAGCATGGGCCGGTCGTTCACGCATGCCATGAACAATCGGTTGAGGTGGGCCACCAACTCGACATCGGGCGAAACGCCGATGGATGCCAGCGGCTCGCTGAAGCGGCGCAAGCGGTATTCGTCGCGGGTGATCGCCCCGCGTTCGAAGAGCGCGAACACCGGCCGGTCGATCGCACGACAGGCGGCGAGGAATGCCGCGGAATCGATGCGTCGAGCGTCCAGATGGTCGGCCAGGCAGCTGTAGGCGGCTTCGCGGGTGGCGGCGAAATCGATGAGCGTGTCGTCGAGGTCGAAGATGGCGAGTTTCATGGCGGGCGCCTTCGCTGAGCGTTCAGTCGTCCCAGACCGGCCTGATGCCGATTGTCGTGGTGCCCAGGCGCGCCCATTTGCTGCGGCGCTCGGCGATTGCAAGGTACTGGGCGTCCTTGCTCCAGGCGCCGCCTCTGACCACCCGCTCGAACGGGTTGCGCGGATCGGCATCGCCGCACCATTCATCGAGATTGCCCGCCAGGTCGTAGAGGCCCAGTTCCGTGGCCGGAAAGCTGCCGACGGCACTCGTGCCCCCGATGTGCTCGCCGAAATTGGCATGCGCCTCGGTGGGAGGCTCGCTGCCCCACGGGTACGGCCGTTGCGGATCGTTGTTCGATGCGAAGGCAGTCCATTCATCCGACCACGGAAGTCGAGCACCGAGGTGCCGGCAAATGAGCGTGGCGCCGGCCCAGTTGATGCCCCAGGCGGGATGGGCCTCGCGGTTGGCGGCGCATGTCCACCGGCGGGCATCAGCATCAAAGCTCAATACTCGGGCGGGGTTGTGCACGTTGATGAAGAGGTAGGCCGATTCGGTCTCGGCCATCGTTCCAATGTCGTTGAGGATTCTGACGGCCAGACCGCAAGTCAGCAGCGTGCGGGCGACGCGGATGGGGCGTTCGCGGCCTGCGAGCGGTGGCTTCACACGAAAGGGCAGGGCGTCGTCGATGTACGCCTCGATGTCGATGACGTTCATGCGCATTGCAGCACCTCCTGGATCACCCGGACCTGGTCGGCGCCGAGATGGCGCCGCCACCCGTTCTCCACATCATCGCGCGAGCGGAAAGAGGAATAGGTTCCGCCGCGGGTCTCCGCCTGACGGCGCATCACGAATTCGAGCTGCCTTGCATCGGGCTCGACGCCGAGAAACGCCGTGATGGAATCCAGTGCACTTGCGGGCTCGTTCATCACATCGAGAAGATCGATTTCGAGGTGCTCGAATAGGCCGATCGACCTGCGCGCCATGTCCTCGCGCACGGCCACGCTCATGGCTGCAATCTCGGCGGCCTGAACCGAAGGATCGGCGGGTGCCTTGGTTGCAACGTAGTCGGGATGAAGTGCCTTGAACGCGGGCGGGACCAGGTGGGCATAGTCCCAGAACGAGAGCAGGTTGCTCCGCAACACCGAGGCAACAACGGCACACGGATCACGCTTGAGCAGCAACACCTTCAGCGTCGGCAGGAAGGCTTTCAACCAATCGAGTTTTCCGAAGAGAACCGTCTCCTTGAAACCGATCACGCGAAGGTCGTTCGACTGCAGGAGGTAGGCCCGGAAATCAATGAGAAAGGAGTGCAACAGTGGCCGCTGCGCCAAAGATTCATGCAGGAGGGCCGGTTCGAAGTCTTCACGTGTCCATTGCTCGAGGTCGCAATGGCGGAAGTAGTCGGTATGCATCGATAAAGGCTCGTTGAGGCATTCGATGCGGGCATGGGCCTGCAGCACATCGTTGAGGAAGTTCGACCCTGAACGGTGGTGGGCCATGACGCAATACGGGGCGCAAGGCCGGCCGGTCACTGATGTCATCTCATGCTCCCTTTGCCGTGGCGATCCGTAGCGTAGTGACTGATGTGGCACTGATCAACTGCAATGCCCTACCTCCGACTCCAGCGAACCACTGCTGGCGAAGCTTGGCCAGCTGTCACAACTTACAGCTTGCGGACCGGCGGGCAGCCTCGTAACCTCAAGGCCTGCTGGAGAGGGTCTGCGGGGAAGGATCCGGTTGGATGTCATCGCCCCGCAGCGAGACGGCCCGTCATGAGGCCCGAGCGCGGCTCACCGCCCGCATCGCTCCGCAGGAGATGCAGTTCGCTGTCGTCAAGCGTGAAGGGGGAAGTATGGCCGGCGAATCCCAGGGCACTGAACCTTGGAGACCAGGCATCAAGGGCATGGCTCGGCTGGCCGCCTGGGCAGGCGCCCTCGCGCTGATCCTGGCGTTCCTGGCCTTCGGATGGGTCGAGGCCCGCCATGAGGTGCGTTGGGACGCGCCACGCGACACTGTACGGATCGCCGTGCCGTCAACGCCTCATGCCGGATTGCTGCACATCGCCGCTGCCCAAGGCTACTTCGCCGATGAAGGGCTGGATGTCACCATCTCCCCGGTCAGCCACGGGAAGGCCGCATTGGATCAACTGGCGCTCGGCAAGGCCGATCTGGCCTCGGCCGCGGAGGTGCCTTTCGTCATCTCGGTGCTCCAGGGCGAGGCGCTCAGCGTTGCGGCCACCGTCGTCAACGCCGCGCAAGACATGGCCATCATCGGCCGGCGGGACCGCGGCATCCTGGCGCCGCGCGACCTGAACCACAAGAAGGTGGGCGTGAGCCTGGGCACGAGCGGCGAGTATTTCCTGTGGGCCTTCCTGATCCGGCACCGGGTGTCGCCTGAAGCGATCACCTGGGTCGATGTGGCGCCGCCTCATTTGTCCAAGGAGTTGGCCAGCGGCACGGTCGATGCCATTGCGACGTGGGAACCCATCAAGACGGCCACCATGGCCACCCTGGGTGCCAATGCGGTTCCGTTCGCAGAAGGTGACGCCTACACGGTCACGCACATCATCGTGGGCCGCACCGATTACCTGAAGGCACAGTCCACGGCAATGCAGAAGCTCCTGCGCGCGCTGTTGAAGGCCGAATCGCTCGTTCGGACCGATCCGGTGCTGGCACGGAACGTCGTGGCCCGGCAATTGAAGATCGCGCCTTCGGCGCTGGCACCGCTGTGGAATGAGCTGTCCATGAGGGTGGACCTTCGCCAATCGCAGTTGGTAACACTCGAAGAGGAGGCTCGCTGGGCCATGGCCCGGGGCTATGCTCCCCCCGGTCCTTTGCCGAACTTCCTCTCGCGGTTCCATCTCGATGCGCTGCTGGCGCTGTCACCGGAACGGGTGACCGTTGTTCGCTAGCTTGGACGTCGCCATGAAGATCAGCACCAAGGGCAGGCTCGCCATGACCACCGGCCTGCTCACGATCGCCATGATCGCGGCGATGATCTGGTGGGCCAATGCCGAGGTGTTCGACGCGCATGGGCAGCGCCGCCAGACGATGGAGCTCGCGCGAGGGCTGACCGGCCTTCGGCTGGTGACCTACGAGTACATTCTTCACCGACAGGACCGGGCACGTCAGCAGGAGCGCGCGGCCTCGGAGCGGCTGGACCGGCTGCTGGCGCAGAACCCCTTCGCGGATCAGGAGCAACGAGCGTTGCTGGTGGGGCTGCGCGAACGCAGCGCGGCGTCGCATCGCCTGTTCGAAGAACTGGTCGCCTCCACACAGTCGGAAGACTATGGCAGCGATCCTGTGGCCGTTCAGCGGTATGAAGAACAGCTCACCAATCGGGTGCTGATGCTGCAGCAGGAGAACGTGGCCGACACCTTTCGCCTGACCGATTTCGCGACCGAGCGGATCAATGCAGCGCAGCAGCGCGTGGTGGTCGTCATTGCAGGCGGTCTGATCCTGATCGCACTGAGTTCCGTGGGCGCGGCATGGCTCATGAACCGCAATGTGCTGGTGCCCATCGCGCGCCTCGAACAAGCCACCCGCGAAGTGGCGGGCGGCAATTGGTCGTACAAGGTCGACGTGGGCACCCTGGACGAAGTGGGGGAGTTGTCGCGCAACTTCGATGCCATGACGCATTCACTGCGCACCTCGTTCGCCCAGATCGAGCGCAGCAACCAGGAACTGGCCGCGCTGAATCAGGAGATCGAGGCCTTCAGCTATTCGGTGTCGCACGATCTTCGCGGTCCGTTGCGCAGCATGGACGGCTTCTCCCAGGCCGTGCTCGAAGACTATGCCGACAAGCTCGATGCCGATGGCAAGGATGCGCTGTTGCGCATACGTGCGGCCAGCCAGCGCATGGGCCGGCTCATCGACGAATTGCTGGGCTTGTCCCGGGTGACACGCACAGAGCTCCGGCTGCGGACAGTCAACCTCAGCGAGGTGGCGCGCGAGATCGCTGAATCGCTTGAGCATCAACATCCCGGCCGCCGCGTGCAATGGGACATCGAGGACAACCTGACCGTGCATGCCGACAAGGCGCTGATGCAGATCGCCCTGCAGAACCTGCTGCAGAACGCATGGAAGTTCACCAGCAAGACGGCGCAAGCCGTGATCCGCGTCGGTTGCACGGAACAAGACGGAGAGAAGACCTGCTTCGTGGGCGACAACGGGGTGGGCTTCGACATGGCGTATGCAGACCGGTTGTTCGGCGCGTTCCAGCGGCTGCATCACGAGACCGAGTTTCCGGGCACGGGCATCGGCCTGGCCATCGTTCAACGAATCATCCGTCGACACGAGGGCCGCATCTGGGTCCATGCCGAACCCGATCGCGGGGCCACGTTCTACTTCAGCATCAAGGATTCTTCTCATGAGTGACAACAACAAAGCCATCCTCCTCGTGGAAGACAACCAGGATGATTCGATGCTGACGCTGCGCGCCTTCAAGCGCAGCCATGTGGCGAACCCCATCGTCGTCGCCCGCGACGGCATCGAGGCGCTGGATTTCCTGTTCGCCCGCGGGGCGTACGCCGACCGCGCCACGGATCCCCTGCCGGCGATGGTCATCCTCGATCTCAAGCTGCCGAAGCTCGACGGACTCGGCGTGTTGAAAGCCATCCGCGAAGACGAGCGCACCCGGCTGTTGCCTGTCGTGATCCTCACGTCGTCCAAGCAGGAACAGGACTTGATCTCTGGTTATTCGCTGGGCGCCAACAGCTATGTGCGCAAACCGGTGGATTTCACCGAGTTCCTCGAAGCCGTCAAGGTACTCGGCATCTACTGGCTGATGATGAACCAGAGCCCGCCGGAAAGGACCGCCACGTGACCAAGGCCGTCAAGGTCCTCATCGTCGAAGACGATGAGGACGATGCCAAGTTGGCGATGCGCATGCTTCGCGTGGGCGGCTTCGAGCCCTCCTGGCGACGCGTGCAGAACGCAGATGCCTTGAGGGCTGCGTTCGCCGAGGAGCGCTGGGACGTCGTGCTCTCGGACTTCAGGCTGCCCCGGTTCAGCGGGCTGGAGGCCCTGGCGGTCTTTCGCGAAACGCAGATGGACATCCCATTCATCTTCGTCTCAGGCACCATTGGCGAGGAAACCGCCGTGGCCGCCATGAAGGCAGGGGCCAGCGACTACGTGATGAAGCAGAACCTGGCGCGGCTCGCCCCCGTGCTGGAGCGGGAGTTGAACCAGGCGCTGATTCGCGCGGCCCATCGGAAAGGGCAGGTGGAGCTGGAGCTGTCCAGAGACCGGTATGTGGACCTCTACGAATTTGCACCCGTCGGGTACCTGACCCTGTCGTCCGAGGGGCTCATCGAACAGGTCAACCTCACCGGGGCGGACATGCTGGGCGTCAAGCGCGATCACCTGTTGCGGGTGCGCTTCGTGCAGTTCGTGCAATCGGCCGACACGGACCGGTGGTACGAACATTTCGTCAACACCTTGCACCACGGCACCCGACAGCGGCTGGAGCTGGCGTTGCGCGGTCAGAAGGGCTTGCCTCTGCATGTTCAGGTCGATTGCACGCGTGTGGTGGCGCACGGCACGCCGCCTTCGGTGCGAGTGGCATTGACCGACATCAGCGACCGCAAGGCGGCCGAGTCGGACCTGCGCCGCTTCGAGGCGCAGCTGCGCGACGTGCAGAAGATGGAATCGATCGGCACCCTCGCAGGCGGCATCGCCCACGACTTCAACAACATCCTGGGCGCCATCCTTGGCAATGTGGCGCTGGCACAAGCCGAGCTGGGAGCCGGTCATCCGGCGGCGGCCAGCCTGGGCGAAATTCACAAGGCAAGCGTGCGGGCGCGCAACCTCGTGCAACAGATCCTCACCTTCAGCCGGCGCGAGCCGCAGGAATTGGTCGCCCAGCAGTTGCGTCCCGTCATCGAGGAGACGCACCAGCTGCTGCGCGCCACCTTGCCGGCAGGGATCGACTTCGAGCTCAAGCTCACGGACGAGCCCTTGCATGTGCTGGCCGATGGCAATCAGCTCCAGCAGGTGTTGATGAACCTGTGCACTAACGCCTGGCATGCGATGAAGAACGGCGACGGTTGCATCACGGTGGGCATGGAAGCAGCCACGCTGGATCTCAGCATGTCACAGCGGCTGGGGGGCGCACCGCCGGGGCCCTATGCCCACCTGTGGGTGCGCGACACCGGCATGGGCATGGACAGCGCCACGCAGGCGCGCATCTTCGAACCGTTTTTCACGACCAAGCCCGTGGGGCAGGGTACAGGATTGGGCCTGTCGGTGGTCCATGGCATCCTGAGCGCGCACCACGGCGCAATTTCGGTGGAGAGCGTGCTCGGCGAGGGCAGCACCTTCCACCTGTACTTTCCCATCATCGATCCGCCAGCCCCAGCGGCCGGAGCCTCCGACGATGCCACCGCCTCGGGACTGATCCGCGGCCACGGCGAGCACGTCTTGTATGTGGACGACGACGAGACCATGGTCGTCATGGTGGAGCGGCTGCTCGAGCGTTGCGGCTACCGGGTGTCAGGGTACCAGGACCCGCAAGCAGCCCTTGGCGCCGTGCGCGATCACCCCGAATCGTTCGATTTCGTCGTCACGGATTTCAACATGCCGGAGTTCTCGGGACTTGACGTGGCCCATGAGATGGCGCGCATTTCCCCGGACATTCCCGTCGTCATCAGCTCCGGGTTCATCACGGACGAGCTGCGCGATGAAGCGCGGCTGGCCGGGGTGCAGAGCCTGCTTGAAAAGCAAAACACATTCGAGGATTTGACCCGCCTGGTCGGCCGCATCCTGGCCGAACGTACTGCCAACTCGAGGTGACACCATGGACAACGACATCCATCTCATCACGCATGCCCCACGTGTGACGCGCCGACAGCGCGAACGACTGAACGGCCATCGCGGTGGTGTCGTCTACATGACCGGACTGTCCGGCGCAGGCAAGTCCACGCTTGCCACGATCGTCGAGCATGAGCTTCACGAGCTCGGCTTTCGAACGTGCATCCTCGATGGCGATGACTTGCGCACCGGGTTGTGCAGCGACCTCGGCTACGCGGATCGCGATCGCGCCGAGAACATGCGCCGGTCCATCGAGGTGGCCCGGTTGATGGTGAACGCGGGGCTGCTGGTGGTGTCGGCGATGATCTCGCCATTCCGCCTCGAACGTGATGTGGCGCGGGGGCGCTTCAGGCCAGGCGACTTCATGGAGGTGTTCATCGACACGCCGATCGAAGTGTGCGAGGAGCGCGATCCCAAGGGACTGTATGCACGGGCTCGCCGCGGCGAGATTCCGGGGTTCACGGGCATCGATTCTCCCTATGAACCGCCCAGCCGTCCCGATCTCCGCATCGACACGACGTGTCAGAGCGAGACGGAAGCCGCCTTGGCCTTGCTCGAATGCATGAGGCAGCGAGGTTACTTCGAGGCGCCGGCGGAGGCTTGACGTCACGGGCATCGGGGCATCCGGTGCAAGGCGATGGAAATGGGCGCACACTGCGTGTCGGCCGCGCCCAAGCGCACATTGAAGGCGTGCGGTCGCCAGGGAGGAACTCATGTCCGACTTTGACGACGTGGTTCTGTCGCACCATCCCGACGCGGTGTTCGTGTTGGACCGCGACGGCACCGTACTGCACTGGAACGATGCTGCCCATCGTCTGTTCGGCTACGCGCCAGCGGACGCCGTGGGCAGGGCATGGCTGGAATTGCTCGGCAGTCCCGCTCAGGAGGCTGCGTTCTCCGCCCTCCTCGAACGGGCCGGACGAGAGCGCAGCGTAGTCGATGAGTCGGTGCTTCAATGTCGCGATGGTTCACGTCTGCACGCGAGTGGTTCGATCGCCGCCGTTCGCGACCGCAAGGGGACCGTGACCGGTTTTGTCGTGACGAAAAAGGATGTCACGTCGTTGAAGCTTCAACGGGACACCAAGCTCGTCGAGGCCAAGTTCCGCGACATGCTGGAGCACACGCCCGATGCGATGTTGATCGTCAATGTCACCGGCCATATCGTGCTGCTCAACGCGCAGGCTGAAGAACTGTTCAGACGTCCCCGCCGGGATCTCATCGGACGGCCCGTCGAGCGGCTGATGCCGGAACGGTACCGGGAACAACACCGCACGCACCGGGCTTCGTTCCACGACAACCCGCGCACACGCACGATGGGTGCAGGGCTGGAATTGTTTGCCGTGCGGGGTGATGGCACGGAGTTTCCGGCCGAGGTGAGCTTGAGCCCGGTGGAGACCGAAGAGGGCCGCATGGTGATGTGCGCCGTGCGAGACCTGACCGAGCGGCGCCGGGCGCGGCAGAGGGCAGAGCGGATGTTCCGCGACCTGCTCGAATCGGCACCGGACGCCATGGTGATCGTCGACGAGACAGGCAGAATCGTGCTCGTCAATTCGCAGACCGTGGCCTTGTTCGGCTGGCAGCGCGAGGAGCTGCTGGGGGAGCCGGTCGAAACGCTGATACCCCACCGCTTTCGAGGCCAGCACCCGGGGCATCGGGCCGGCTTTTTCGCGCAGCCCAAGGTGCGCCAGATGGGAGCGGGTCTCGACTTGTTCGGCTTGCGAAAGAACAACACCGAGTTCCCGGTGGAGATCAGCCTGAGCCCGATCCAGACGGAGGACGGCCTCCTCGTGGCCAGCGCCATCCGGGACGCCACGGAACGCAGGCGGGCCGAACAACTGCTCCAGGAGGCCAATCGGCTCAAGAGCGAATTCCTGGCCAACATGTCGCATGAGTTGCGCACGCCGCTCAATGGCATTCTGGGGTTTTCCGAATTGCTGGTCGATCAGCGTGCGGGGGCATTGAACGACAAACAGCGCGAGTACCTCACCGACATCCATGAATGCGGCAAGCATTTGTTGCAGTTGATCAACGACGTGCTGGACCTGTCCAAGGTCGAGGCGGGCCGGATGGAACTGTGGCCGGAAACCTTCTCGCCATCGACCGCGGTTTCGGCCGTGTGCGCGCTGGTCGGGCCGATCGCGCGCAAGAAGCGCATCCGGCTGACGCCCGCCCCGGACATGTCCGTCACGCCAGTGACCCTGGATCTGCAGAAGTTCAAGCAGATTCTGTTCAACCTGTTGTCCAACGCCGTGAAGTTCACGGATCCGGGTGGACAGGTCGATGTCCTGCTGGAGGAGCAGGACGCATCCCAGTTGTGCCTGAAGGTGCGGGACAACGGCATCGGCATCGCCCCCGGGGACATGAGCCGCTTGTTCGAGGCGTTCCGCCAGCTCGATGGAGGCCCCTCACGCCAATACGGCGGCACCGGCCTCGGGCTGGCGCTGACGCGCCGTTTGGTCGAACTGCATGGCGGCACCGTGCACGTCGACAGTGTGCAGGGCGAGGGAAGCACGTTCACGGTCGTGCTGCCTCGCAGGGTGGCCGCCACCCATCCGGGCTGACATCATGGACCGCACCATCCTCATCGTCGACGACAACCCGCTCAATCTGAAGCTGGCCAGCGATCTGCTGCGGCTCGAGGGGTACCAGGTAGTGCCCTGCGGGAACGCCGACGCGGCGCTCGACGCGCTCAGTCGCCACCGCTTGCCCGACTTGATCCTGATGGACATCGCACTGCCGGGCATGGACGGGCTCGCATTGACGCGGCTCCTCAGAGCCCAGCCACGCTTTGCCGACTTGCCGATCGTGGCGATGACCGCCTTCGCGATGAAGGGCGATGCACAAAAGGCGTTGGACGCCGGCTGCAGCGGATATGTCACCAAACCCATCGACACGCGCCTCCTGCCGTCGCAGGTCATCGGGTTCCTGCAGCCGCGCCATCAGGTTGCGGACGGTGGTCTGCACATCATGGTCGTCGAGGACCATCGGATCGATTCGAAGTTGATGGGCGACAGCGCTCGGTTGAGCGGCCATGTGGTGCAGAGCCATGCGACGGCCGAGTGCGCACTGGCGGCGTTGGAAGAGGGGCATCCCGATGTGGTGCTGCTCGATCTGAACCTGCCTGGGATGGACGGGCTGGCGTTCGTGCACCGGCTCAAGTCGAATCCGCTTGCAAACGACATCCCGGTGGTTGCCGTGACGGCGTATCCGGATGAATTCGATCGCAGGGAATTGCTCGCAGCGGGCTGCGCCGCGTACATCGAGAAACCCATCGACACGCGGCAGCTTCTGGGGCTGCTGGACGCCGTCTCGGCAGGCGTCGGGTAGCGGTGCACTTGTGCGGCGGACCGGCAGCCCGGGACAGCCCATCAGCAGTCCAGCAACGCACATTAGCCCATCTCCGGCTGCGGCACAAGCCGTGATAAAGCCGCTGTCCGGTGGACGTGGGGGCATCGCAGAATGCGGTTTGACACAGGGGCGTCGCGATCACCGCACAAGCAGTTCGGAACCGTGCATGACTGACAGTCCATCGACCCTGTCTGGCGACAGTGCCGGCGATTCACAGGATCATCTCGATCCCAGCCGACCGGCCGTTGTGCGCTGGCTGATCGCAGGCAATCTGACCGCCATGGCCATCGTCGCCGCGCTCGCCGGCACGGCCCTGTTGAGCAGCCGGACCATCCACGGGGAACGTGCGTCGATCGCGGTGCGGAACACCGCGAGTGCGATGCAGCAGGCCATCGGGGCGCAGGTCGAGCAGATCGACCTGCTCTTGCGGTCGACGGTGCTCGACATCGATCAGGCTCGCCGCAACGGCTCGGCCGGTCCGGACGTGGTCCAACAGATTCTGGTCTCCCGCTATGGACTGTTGCCAGGGCTGCAGGTGCTCCGGGTAACGGATGAGCAGGGGGCGGTGCGGTACGGCACCGGTCTTCCGGCCGGCGCGCCGATCAATTTGAACGACAGGGAGTATTTCGTCCGTGCCAGGGACGACCCCCATGCCGGACTGGTGATCTCTGAACCCGTGTTCGGCCGCACGAGCCATGAATGGGTGCTCGTGCTGGCGCGCAGACTGAGCACGCCGGAGGGCGCTTTCGCAGGCATTGCGTATGTGTCACTGGCAACGCGTCGGCTCAATCAAGTCCTGTCCAGCCCGAATCTCGGTCGGGACGGCGCGGTCTCCCTGCGCACAGCGACTTTGCGGCTGGTGACGAGCTGGGCCGACGGCCGGATGGACGGCGAAGGAGGGTCCGGCAGCGGCCGTGTGCCAGCTGATCTCGGCGCGGCCGTTGCAGCCCATCCTGAGGGCGGGCTCTACACCGGCCGGAGCGATCATGACCAGATCGAACGCGTCAACGCGTATGTTCCCATCGCCGGCAACCGGCTCTACGTGGTCGCAGGCTTGGGGGTGAGGGAGTTCATGGCCCCTTGGCGCACCCAGGCGAGGCTCGTCGTGGGACTGGCGGCCGCCGTGATCGGCGTGCTGTGCAGCGCATCGTGGTTGCTGTTGCGGGCCTGGCGGCGGGAAATCGAGGGCCTGGCCAAGCTGAAACTGGCCGCACGGCGAAACAGTGCCTTGTTGCGGACGGCCACTGATGGCATCCATGTGCTCGATCGCACGGGCCGGTTGGTGGAGTCGAGCGCCTCCTTCGCCCACATGCTCGGGTATGCACGTGAAGATTTGCTGGGACGCCCGGTCAGCGATTGGCAAGAGGAGCCATCGGCTGCCCGGGCGGCCGACTGGTGTGCCGCGGCGTCCGGACGCTACGACTTCACGACGCGGCACCGTCGTTCAGACGGTACGTTGATCGATGTGGAAGTCACCACGAACACGGTGCGAATCGACGGACAGGACCTGATCTACTGCTCGGCCCGGGACGTGACCGAACACCGGCGGCTTGCCGCCGAGGCCAGGCGCAATCTCGAGCTGGCGCGCAGCAGCGAGCAGCGCACCCGCGACGTCGCCGACAACGTGCCTGCGAGCATCTTCTATGCCGACCGGGACGAGCGCCTGCAGTTCGCCAATGCCACTTTTGCGAGAGCCGTGGGGCGGCCGGCACGCACGCTGATCGGCCGGACACTGCGGGAAGTCTTCGGCAGCGCCTATGCCGCTCAGGCCCAGTCCATCGCCGCGGCCTTGTCGGGCACCCCGGCCAGCCACACCTCCACCACCGATGCAGATGGATGTTCGCGACACACTGAATCGCGCCTTGTTCCCAAGCGCACCCAGGAAGGCGCGGTGGAAGGCTTCTATTGCCTGACCCATGACCTGACCGACCGGGTGGAACTCGAACGGCTGCTTTCGGTACAGCGGCGCAACCTGGCGGCGATGACCGCAGTCAGCGGCGATGTCACGGTCGTCCTCGATCGGAGCGGCACGATCCTCGTCGCCAACCGTGCCTTCGAGGACCACTGGGCGCTCGCCCCCGGGACGGCAGAGGGCCTGCGCCTGGAGCAACTGTATGGCCCGGCCTTTTGCGAGAACGTGGTCCGCCCCAAGCTCGAGCGCGTGTTCGCGGGCGAAACGATCTCCCTGAGGGCAACCCATGCGCTCCACGGTCAACGGCCCCGTGCGTTCGACGTGACGTACCAGCCGGTGCGCACGGACGAAGGTGAAATCGATGCCATGGTGTTCACATCCCACGATGTCGACGATCTGGTCGAAATGGTCAACCGCCTGCAACGCGCCAACGAATCGCTCCAGCACTTTGTGCGCATCACGTCCCATGACCTTCGCGAGCCTCTCAACACCATCTCGCAGTTCGTGCGCTTGATCGAAGAGAGCGCTCCTGGCACGTCTGCCGAACCGCTCAACGGTTACCTCGCCTTCGTGACCCGGGGGGCGCGGCGCATGAGGAACATGCTCGACGATCTTTCCCAGTACGTTCACCTGGACGAGGAACCCGTACCACCCGACGAGCGCGTGGCACTGGCTGCCGTGATGGACGATGTCGCCTCGGCCATGTCGGACCAGGTGTCGGCGTGCGGCGGCACGCTGGCGATCCACGGTGGCTTGCCGGCCGTGCGGGGTGCAGGCTCGCTGCTCTGCCTCGTCTTTCGCAACCTGGTGTCCAACGGCTTGAAGTTCACCCGGCCCGGGCAGGCTCCCCATGTGACCGTGACAGCCGATGTGGCCAGCGACACCGTGAACGTGACCGTCGCCGACGAGGGCATCGGCATCGCCGAGCACGACCTGCCTCGCGTATTCGAACCGTTCAGGCGGCTTCACCGCCGGCAGGTGTACGACGGGACGGGGCTCGGTCTCGCCACCTGCCAACGCGTCGTGGCGGCGCTCGGCGGGCACATCGAAGTGCGATCGCAGCTGGGCGCCTGGACACGTGTGACGGTGACCCTGCGGCGGGCCTGAACCGGAGAAGATCATGCACGAACGGGTGATGCTGGTGGACGACAACGATGCCGACCTGCTGTTCACCGACGTGGTGCTCCGCGCGCGCGGAATCGCGTCCGACGTGCTCGCCTTCGACACGGCGCAAGCCGCGCTGGCCTACCTGCAGGACGAGGCGCGTCCGCCGGTCTCGTTGATCCTTCTCGACATCAACATGCCCGAGATGGACGGCTTTGCCTTTCTTTCCGCTTGGGATGGGTTGTGCAAGACGCGGCGTAGCGCCCCACCGGTCGTCATGCTGACGAGCTCTCCCGAGCCTGCCGATCGCGACCGCGCCCTGGCGCATGCCTCTGTGCGGGGCTACCTCGTCAAGCCACTCGACGATGCGTCGGCCCGAAGCCTGCTCGAGCTTGCCGCACCGTGATCGGCCTCCGGCAGGAACCGCCCATGGAACAGCGATGCCCGCTACCGCGACATGAGCACGGGTACTGTCATCGAAGACAGCATGGTGCGTGTGACGCCGCCCAGCACCCGCTCTGCCCACCGCGCGTGGCCATACGCCCCCATCACGATGAGGTCGCAAGCATGATCGGCCGCGCGCGACAGCAGTGCGTTGCCCACGTCGATCTCGGTCCAGGCCACTTCGGCGCTCACTTCCACACCGTGCCGGTGAAGCCATTGACGCATGGCGTCGAGGTCCACCCGGGTCGACTCGCTGCCGACGTCCAGAGGCGTCTCGCAGGCCACCAGTCGCACATGCCGCGCGCGGCGCAGCAGTGGCAGCGCGTCGCCGACCGCCCGGGCACATTCGCGGCCGCCGTCCCACGCGACGAGCACCTTCTCCCCAACCGCATGAAAGTGACCGGCGAATGGCACCACGAGAACGGGACGCGGGCATTGGAGGACGACGTCTTCGACGGCCCGCCGCGCCGCGCCCGAGCCGGGTTGACTGCTGTCGGCCTGCCCCATCACCACCAGGTCGCATGCACGCGCATGGCGAAGGAGCGCGCGCGTGTCGTCATCTTCGGTGACGAGGGCGTCGAACGATGCCAGGCCCGCACCCGCACACCGCTCACGGAACGCGGAAGCGCGCTTTTGAGCCGATATTTCGAGTTCGACCAGCGCAGGCCCCAGCACGTCGATGCCCATGCCACCCGGACTCGCCACTGCGGCAAGCGGAACGCTGCCGGAGGCGGCCAACCCCGTGACATGGCTGTGGAATCGATGGGCGATCTTGAATGTCACCTCGATGCGCTGGGTGCAGGCCGGCGTGTCATCGAGGTGCAGGAGCAGGGTAGACCGGGTCATGGGGACTCCTCGGGGCAGAAGTGCCGATCCATTTTGTAAGGGCAAGGCGTTGGGTGATTTGAGCCAACGCAAGCCCCGTGTGTAAACCGACTTTCATCATTCACACCATGAACGGTCCGTTGCCGCCTCCCCATTACCCGCTGGACGTGCCGCTCAAGGTCATGGCCGGCCGGCTCACCCATGGCTTGTCGCCCACCGCGCTTGCACTCAGCCTGGCGGACTGGTGGCTGCACCTGGCGATGTCGCCCGGCAAGCAGGTCGAACTCGCTCAAAGCGCAGCACTCAAGTGGCTGCAATGGATGGCATCACCGGAGCTGGAGCTTCACCGCCTCCCGGCGGTCCAGGGGGACCGGCGGTTCGCGCCACCTCCTTGGACGCGGCCGCCTTTCGATTCGCTCGCACGCGCCTTTTTGCTCGCCGGCCAATGGTGGTCCGAGGCGGTGCGTGATGTGCCCGGCGTTTCACGGCATCACGAGCAGGTTGCCGGGTTTGTGATTCGCCAGTGGCTGGACATGGCATCGCCGTCGAATCTGCCGTGGGCGAACCCTGAGGTGCTCGACACCACGGCTCGCACCGGGGGATTCAACCTCTGGCAGGGAGGCGTCAACTGGTGGCGCGACGCGATGCTCGTGGCGGCCGGCAGTCCGCCCCCGGGGGCCGAGCGGTTCACACCGGGAGAGGAGGTGGCGATCACACCTGGCCGGGTGATTTTTCGCAATCGGCTGATGGAGCTGATTCAGTACGAACCGTCGACCCCCACCGTGTACCCTGAGCCGGTGCTGATCCTGCCGTCGTGGATCATGAAGTACTACATCCTTGACTTGTCCCCGCACAACTCGCTGGTTCGCTACCTTGTGTCCCGGGGGCACACCGTGTTCATGGTGTCCTGGCTCAACCCCGGGCCGGAGGACCGTGACCTCGGGATGGATGACTATCTCCGGCTGGGTGCATTCGCGGCGATTGAAGCCGTGCGGAGGGCCCAGCCGCACCGCGCCATTCACCTGACCGGGTATTGCCTGGGCGGCACGCTCGCCGCCATCGCGGCCGCGTCGATGACGTCACGAGACGATCCGCATCTCAAAAGCCTCACATTGCTCGCCGCACAGACGGATTTCCACGATCCCGGTGAACTGGGCACCTTCATCGACGAAAGCCAGGTTGCTTTCCTCGAGGACATCATGTGCGATCAGGGCGTGCTCGATGGACGGCAGATGGCCGGCGCCTTCGCGCTGATCAATTCGAAGGACCTCGTCTGGTCCAAGCTGGTGCATGCCTACCTGATGGGCGGATCGACCCAGCTCGATGACCTGCATGCCTGGAATGCGGACGCGACACGCATGCCCGCCAGGATGCACAGCGAATATCTGCGACGCCTCTACCTGAACAATGACCTGGCGGAAGGTCGGTACGCCGTGAACGGCCGCGCCGTTGCACTGGAAGACCTGCGCATGCCGATCTTCGCGGTGGGCACCGAGCGGGATCACGTCTCGCCATGGCGGTCGGTCTACAAGATCCACCTCATGACGCGGACGGAGGTGACGTTCGCATTGACTTCGGGGGGGCACAACGTCGGTATCGTCAACCCGCCCGGTTCGTCCGTGGCCAGGCACATTTATCACCGTTGCGCGACCCGGCCTGACGACGCCCCCTACCTGGACGCGGACCGCTGGCTGGACGAGACTCCGGTGTCGGCAGGTTCATGGTGGCCGGCCTGGCAGGCCTGGCTGGCGGCACGTTCCGGGCCGCCAGCGCCGCCCCTGCCGATCGGTGGCCGCGGCCGTTCGAGGCTGCTGCCGCTCGAGGATGCGCCGGGCAGCTACGTGCATGCCACATGAGCCCGGCGCCCGTCATCAGGGGCTGCCCGCCCTTTGATCCTGCGCAAGATGCGGATCGGCCGGCAGAGGAGACTTGGAAGAAGGCAAGGGGAGCGCGAATCCATCCATTCAGGAGGTTGCTATGCTCAAAGTTTTGATCGCGGTCGATGGCTCGGATCGATCGCTTCGGGCCATCGATGCCGTGGCCCATTGGGCCCAGAAAACCGGTGCGGTCGAACTCCTGTTGCTGAACGTGCGCGACCGTCCTCCGTACTACGGCGACTTTCCACCTCTCGACGCTGAGTCCGTCGACGCTCGCCTGCGCAGCGCGCAGGATGCGGTGCTCGCGGCGGCGCAACAACATGCCAGACGCTGCGGCTTCGAGCAGGTGACGACCGAAACAGCGAGTGGGCATCCGGCACCCGAGATCGCGCGTGTTGCGCACGAACGCCAGGTCGACCAGATCGCCATGTCCACGCACGGACGCACGGCCATTGGTGGCTTGTTTCTGGGTTCCGTTGCGCAGCGCGTGATTCACCTGGTCGACGTGCCGGTGTTGCTGGTGAAGTGATCAGCCGTCGATGGGCACGCCCCCTGCGAACCGGGCGGCCCATTCGTCCCACAACTCCTGCTGGACGTCGAACATGGCTTTTTGCACGGCGAACAGGGTTTCCCAGACCACCCGTTGTGAATCGACCAAGGTCCGTGCCAGCGAGGTGGACCAATCCATCGCCGCCCGTAGATCGTCCTCGGACGCCGCGGGTGCGAGAAGAGGGGTGTAGGGTGCATTCATCTGCGTCTCCTTTGTGATGGGGTGGCCTGGGATGCACCGTTGCGCAGCGGCTGAACGTTCAGGGGCAAGTTCGCTGTCGTCGGGCCCGGTTCCCCCGGAGACAGCGCACCGGGGCCCGCTTGGCAGCGACGGTGACACATCAGCTTAAATCGGCGGGCGGCCGCCACCTTGCGCTGGCTCAAGTCGACAACAGCCTGGCGGTTCACACCATCCGGGCGGCACCCCCTTGGCCAGAATGAGGACGCCTGCCACCATCACGCTCCCAAGGACCAAGGAGAACCGATGCCTCCGTGTGCCACGATCCAGCCCTTCGTTCACGCTCCCAGTTCGACCATCACATACGTCGTCAGCGATGACGGGCAAAAGCGTGCCGCCATCATCGACCCGGTGCTGGACTTCGACTACAGGTCAGGGCGGACCGATCCGGCGCCGGCGGATCGGTTGCTGGCGTATCTGGCCGATGGCGGCTTGTCCGTCGACTGGATCCTCGAAACGCATGCGCACGCCGATCATCTGTCGGCGGCTCGCTACCTGCAGGAACGGGTGGGTGGACGCATCGCCATCGGAGAGCGCATCCGCGAGGTGCAAGCGACCTTCAAACCCCTGTTCAACCTGGAGAGCGGCTTTGTGTCGGACGGTACTCAGTTCGACCATCTGTTTCGCGATGGCGAACGGTTCAGCATCGGCCGGCTCGAGGTCGAAGCCTTGCTCGTTCCAGGGCACACGCCGGCGGACATGGCGTACCGGCTCGATGACGCCGTCTTCGTCGGCGACACCCTGTTCATGCCCGATGTGGGAAGTGCGCGCGCCGATTTTCCCGGCGGTGACGCCCGCACGCTGTACCGGTCGATCCGCCGCCTGCTCGAGCTGCCACCTCAGACACGGATGTTCGTGTGCCACGACTACGCACCCGAGGGTCGATCCATCGGGTGGGAGACCACCGTCGCCGAGCAACGCGAGAAGAACATCCACGTCAGGGACGGCATCGACGAGGATGCGTTCGTGGCCATGCGCATCGCACGCGATGCGCTGCTGGAGGTCCCCGCCCTGATGCTCCCGTCGATTCAGGTCAACATTCGGGCAGGGCGGCTTCCGCCCGAGGACGACAACGGCATTGCGTATCTGCGCATTCCGTTGAATGCGATGCCAACGCGCCGGTGACCACCGGCACGCCGGCGCCACGCATCACTGGATGGTGAGCTTGTAGAGGCCGTCGGTGCTGCCCGTGCCCCCCCGGTAGTAGTAGACGCGCACGTAGTAGGTGACCGGGGACGCGTCGGTGTTCTGGATGCTGACTTCGTCCAGCTGTCCTTGCCCCAGGTCGCTGCTTGCAATCAATTGCGCACTGCTGTCATACACGTACAGGTCGTAGTCGGAAGAGGAGTTGGGCGTGAGCTGGGCCGTCATGCGAGCGCCTCCCGGGACCGACACCTTGTAGATGTCCGTGTCCGAACGGCCGGAGATGGTGCCCTGGATGCTCGCGCCCAGCGCGACGGATTGGGCATTCGCCAGGCTGTCGTTGGGTTCTGCCTCCGCCACGACTGAAGGGGTGAGTGGCGGCGCATCTGCCGCGGCCGCATCGACAGCGGCATTCGCATCGACCAAACCGGCACCGCACAAGGGGCAGACACCGGCAAATGGCCGGGCCGAAGCTTTCAGCCGGCTCAGCACGTCATCCGGGCTGAGCGACGGGTTCCGGGAGAGCATCAGCGCCACCACGCCCGTGACATGCGGCGCCGCCATCGACGTGCCCTGGTAGTACGCGTAGTTGTCGGCACCGGGCGCATTGGCCCCGGCGTTGAGCGTCGACAAGATGCCGTTGGCAGCGCTGCTGCGAAGGTCTCCGCCAGGCCCCGCCAGCGCAACGAGGGCCCCGAGGTTGGCATAGTAGGCGCGGTCACCGCGCCGATCGACCGCGGTCACGGCGATCACGCCCTTGCAATTGGCCGGCGTGAAGTTGACCACGTTGTCGTTGCTGTTTCCGGAGGCCGCCACGACGACGGTTCGGCGGCTGCGAGCCGAATCGATGGCTGCCTGCGTCGTGTTGTCGCACTCGCCGCCGCCGCCGAGCGACACATTGATCACGCGTGCAGGGTTGGCATTCGCCGGCGCACCCGCCACCGCACCGCCGGAGGCCCAGATGATGCCATCCGCCACATCGGACATGTAGCCGCCACACTTGCCGAGCACCCGCACGGGAACCACCTTCGAATTGAAGGCCACCCCCGCGACACCTCGGCCGTTGTTGGTCACGGCCGCGATCGTCCCGGCCACGTGGGTACCGTGCCAGCTGCTGGGCTCGTCCGCTGCAGGCGAGCCGTCCGGGCATTCCCCGGCCGCCGCGGCGTCGCCCGGATCGCGAGGATCGTTGTCACGTCCATCGCCATCGTTTGCCATCGGGGCGGCCCCGATGAAGTCGTAGCCGGGCAGGATGTTCGCCGCCAGATCGGCATGCGGCCGGTAGCCGGTGTCGACAACGCCCACGACGACCCCTGCGCCCGTGGATTTGTCCCAGGCGGACGGCAGGTTGATGCCGGCGGTGGGTTCGAAGTACTGCCATTGCTGGCCGTACTGCGTGTCATTCGGAACAAACTGCGGCTTCCAGATCCGGTCCGGCTCCGCGTAGAGGACGGAGGGGTCGGACGCAGCGATGTCGTTGGCCAGCCGCCGCACCTCGGCGATCGGCAAGGGCTGATCGAGGGCCATCACATGCACGCCGAGCGCAGCTGTCCGAAGCCATTGAAGCTGCCGGCCGGCGCGAGAAGCCACATCCTGGGCCGAGCGGTGCACCATGGCGCGATCCGCAGCCGTGGTCGCCACCACGCCGCTGCGGTATTTGATGACCAACCGGGCGGTGGGCAAATCCGTGGACGCGAGCGGCGCGGAGCGAAGGCGCTGGGGCGTGGCATCGGACGTACCCGCGAGGACGGCCGATGACAGGCTCAAACCGAATGCAAGCAATGCACCGACGGCAGGTCGGCCGGCTCGGCGCAGATGGATGGATCTCATGAGTCTCCCTGTGAATTGAAACGGGACGGAGCCTCCTTGATCCGATGGGCCGCGTCAATGTACTGAGGGGTCCGATCGTGGTAATCGGTTGTAAACCTGCAAGACCTTGCAGGTCTGGTCCGGCAAGCGGTGGTCGGCGCTTCGACGCGCAAGCGCCAATGCAATCGTTCCCGAAGCAGAACCACTCATTTGAGTGGTCCGCGAAACTGTCCTTGCGGCAAGCGTGCGTGCTAATCTGGTGGAGTGGCGGTCGTGCGCGCGGCACGACGCTGGCGGCTCCAACCGGTTGATCGCTTTGGCAGGTTTTGCGGCTGGGTTCGCCCCACGGAAGGGAGCCTGCATGAACCTTCTCGAGCGAATTCATTCCACCGTCGATCGGGGGGCGTTCGTTCCCGGCGTGCGCCACCTCGTGGAGGCCTCCTATCTCAAGGAATTCATTCGAAACCGTGAGGGCAACCTGTTCCACGGCGTTTTCGCCTCGTTCGAGACGGCCGCCGCGAGTGCCTCGGGCTACGGCGTGTCAGGCTACGACAACGAAGCGTCGGCCGACCTGTACATGGCCTCCATGCGGACCGATGCCCACGACTACCCTGCCATGTTCTGGTTGGCCAAGTCCTTCCATGCCGGTCTGCGGCATGTGCTGGACGTGGGCGGCAGTGTCGGCATCAAGTACTACGCCTTCAAAAGTTCCCTGCCTGTGCCTGACAACGTCGACTGGACCGTGGTCGACGTGCCCGCTGTCGTAGCCAAAGGCGAGGCGCTGGCCCGGGAGCGAGGGGTTTCATCGGCCCTGCATTTCACCATCCACATGGCCGGCGACCAGGGTGCGGACATCCTGTTCGCATCCGGTTCACTGCAATACCTCCCGCTGACACTGGGAAGCTACCTCGCCGAATGGAAGAAGAAGCCCGCCCGGATCATCATCAACATCACGCCGATCCATCCCACGCTGGGATTCTTCACCGTCAACAGCATCGGCACGGCCTTTTGCCCCTACCGGGTTCAAACCCAGGCTGAACTTGTCAGCGAACTTGCCGCCCTCGGCTACGCGATGAAGGACACCTGGGCCAACCGCGGCAAGGAACTGCACCTGCCTCTCCACCCTGATCTGAGCCTGAACCACTACCGCGGATTCTGTTTCGATCTATCGCCGCATTGAAGGGCCTCATGGGTGCGGGTTCTGCAGCCGGAATCCACTGGACACGTGCTTTTGCCGTGTCTAAGCTTGATTTGTGTGGGACAGAAGCCGGGGCTTCGTCCCGCGCCAGGCCGGAGCCTTTTGATCACAAGGAGACCGCCATGAAACTCGATCTGTCGAAGTGGAACCCGTTCAGGTTCAACCGGGGTGACAACACGGCACATCACCAGACGCCGCAGTCACATCCCTCTCATCCGCTCACGTCACCCGCCAGCGGCGCATTCGGCGATTTGCAGCGGCTGCTCGACGCGGCCGATCCCTTCCGTTTGATGCAAGGCGTGTTGCGCGACCCGTTCACCGGATTGGGTCAGGCCGATCGCTGGTTCGGCAACTTCAGCCCGAGCGTTTTCCAGCCGCGCATCGATGTGGTGGATGAGGGGGAAGCCGTGCGCATCACCGCCGAACTGCCGGGCATGTCGAAGGAAGATCTGGAGATCGCGGTGGAAGACGATTTCCTGGTGTTGCGAGGCGAGAAGAAGCTGGAAAACAAGAACGAGGAGAAGGGCTGTTATCGGGTGGAACGTGCGTTCGGCAAGTTCCAGCGCATGCTGCCCTTGCCCGACGGCGTCGAGGTGGCGCGTGCCGAAGCCACCTTCGACCGGGGTGTGCTGAATCTTCGCCTGCCGAAGATTCCTACCGGCAAGTCCGGCTCCGCCCGCAAGCTCGAAATCAGGTGACGCGCCACCACGTTCAGTTCGAAGTGGCTGGCGAACCCGGCTTGCCAGCGAAGTGCGCCGTATCATCAAGTCCCTTGGACAGACGGCGCTGCTGGTGACCATGACGAACGGGAAGCCGGCGTGATGGTGGATCGCATCGGCATGATGCATGAGGGTATGCTCGCCAACTGACCGCCGGAGCGGTGCTCCGCGCGGGTCGCCGGCCTGCACACAGACGAGCGGCGCTTCAGCCCGCTGACCAAGTTATTTTTTTCCGCGCGGATTTCCGCACCAACTTTTCGCAGTACCTGATGCCACATCTCACCGTCGAATTCACCAACAACCTTGCCCCTGTCGACACGGCGTTGCTCCTGGGCCGGCTCAACCGCGTGCTCATGGCAAGTGGCCAGTTCGAGGGGCCGGACATCAAGAGCCGTGCCCTGTCACTCGATGCCTATCGCGTGGGAGATGAGGACGGTTCACACGGTTTTGTTCATCTGACCTTGAGCTTGTTGAGCGGTCGCCCGCCGGAGGTCAAGAAGAAGCTCGCGGACCAACTTCTGGTCGAGCTGCAGCGGATCCGCACGGAGCAGGGATGGCGTGCAGACCAAACCCAATTGACCGTCGACATCCGCGATCTGGAGCGCGAGTTCTACGCGAAGGGTTGAGAGCACGGGGGGCGCTTGCGGCACTTGCCATCGGCTGGCAGGTAGCCCGACCAGGCAACACATCGGGGGAGGGAAGATCATGGACGAGCAGCGCGCTTCGGTCGGCGCATTGATCCGCAGATACGGCAAGAGCCGATCATTTTTATTTGGATGGTGGTCCCTGGCCACCTTGTTCGCCGGCGTGGGCGTGTTCGTGCTGGCACTCATCCCTCGCATCGGCAAGAACGGGTTGAACTTCAGCGGAGACGTCTCGACCCTCTATGCCGCCGGCCTGGGCGGCCTCGCCATCGGCGTGCTTCTCGCCGTGTTGCCGTGGTTGCTGATCAGGTCCCAGCCCACGTACTACCTGCACGAACATGCGGTGCGTTCGGTTGGCCCGAAGGGCGACCGCACCGACTTCTATCGAGACATCGAAGACTTGTACATCTTCCAGTACGGTGGTTTCGCGTACCGCGCCAATGAACAAGCCCCGTGGTGCTCCGCAGGCGCCAGAATTTCCGGCTTTGCCGACTTGACCCAACGACTGCGAAACCTGCACGCCCAGCACCGGGTTGAGCAACTGTACCGGTCGCTGGTCGAAGGGCACACCGTATCGTTCCGATGCCTGTCGGACCAGGTGGCTTCCTCCAAGAGCCTGGTGGCATCGCGCAACATGAATCATCCGATGCATCTGCTGGAACTGAGCCGCGGCGCGTTGACCGTGCGCGGCAAATCGTTGCCGATCCAGCGGCTCGCCGACATCCAGCACAACGGCTGGACCGAAAAGCTGAACATCATGGACACCGACGGGCAGGTGTTCCACCGGATGCATCCGACCGCCG
>Ga0207679_10000202_pt1 | contig 47795 bp, 49 predicted proteins | sample KBSC73metaG_FD_184320 | JGI IMG/M metagenome (GOLD analysis project Ga0207679, IMG submission 184320) | Corn rhizosphere microbial communities from Kellogg Biological Station, Michigan, USA - KBS C7-3 metaG (SPAdes) (version 2) | ecosystem: Host-associated > Plants > Roots > Rhizosphere > Soil ... | reverse complement strand
GCCGCAAAGCGAATGGCCCGGGTGGACCGGCGTGCTTTTTGCCAACGAGTTCATGGGGCCGGCAAGCAGCGCGGTGCGAGCCGGGGAGCGGCTGAAGAAGCCGAGGAGGCCGAAGAAGTGAGCCGCCTGATGAAGCGGGGGATGCAGGTGCATGCCTGCGTGGCGCGTCCGGCTGGGATCGAACCAGCAACCCCTGCCTTCGGAGGGCAGTACTCTATCCATTGAGCTACGGACGCAAGTCTTCCATTCTATCAGCGGGAACCGCCAATCCCCAAGTTCGGCGTTGTCACCCCCTTATAATCGGCAGGTTGTGCGCTCTCTGGTGCGCGTACCCTTAGCAGTCGAGGACTCCATGGCCGACTCCCATTCGTCTCCCGAGCACGATAGCCCGCACGAGGGGCCCATCAAGACGCCGAAGCAGCTCATCTGGGCGGTGGCGTTTGCGTTCCTGGTCCCCATCATCGGCATCATCCTGCTGGCCAACTTCGTGGCCGCGGAGAACAAGCCGGGCGCAGGGAGTGACGCCATGACGGCGGCGGCAATCGCCAAGCGCATCGCCCCGGTCGCAGGCGTGCCGGAGGTCAAGGACATGTCGGATCTAAGCACCATGAAGACAGGCGACCAGGTGTTCGCCGGTCAATGTGCCGCCTGCCACGCGGCCGGCGTCGCCGGGGCGCCCAAGGTCGGCGATGCAAACGCCTGGGGCCCGCGCGTGACCCAGGGTTTCGACGCGCTGCTGGCCAGCGCGCTGAAGGGCAAGGGCGCGATGCCTCCCCAGGGCGGCGGCGACTTCAGCGACTTCGAGATCGCCCGGGCCGTGGTGTACATGGCCAACCAAGGGGGCGCGAAGTTTGCCGAACCGAAGCCGCCGGTGCCGGCCGATGCAGCATCGGCCGCTTCGGCAGCGCCGTAGGCAGCCGACCTGTTCCTTTTGACGAACCGACCCTCAGTGGTCGGTTTTTTCCTGGTGCTGCGTTGCTGCCTGTCGTGACTGCGGGCTGAGCTGGTGGCCGAACCGCTCGGCCAGCGCAGCCACTGTCGAAGGCTTGGGAGCCCAATGCCCCTGCTCTACCGCCTCGGCGGCGGTGGCCATGTCGAGTGTGTGCACGATCCCCAGGCCGATGTCGGTGGCCAGGAAGAGGCGGTCGTGTTCATCGAGCCAGGCCGACTGGTACACCGCGTCGCGTCCCGTGTGGCTGCGCAGGGCCGGTGGCCCGCCCTCCCCGGCATCCAGGCGCCACACGAACGGGGCCGCCTCGAGTTCGACGTACACGCGCTGGGGGCCGTTCTGGAAGTACCAGCAACCTTGGTCGTCGGCCTCGTAGTTGCGTTCGATGAACTCGCGCAGCTTGTCATGCTCGATGCGGCTGCCCTTGATTTGCGGGAACGGGCCTGCGCGTTGAATGCGGTCGTCGCGCATGTACCAGTCGCCGCGGGCATCCAGTGCGAGCCAGCCATGGCAGGCAGGCACGTGCGGCCATTTCTTCAGGGCAGCCTTGACGATGTCGTCCATGACGGACCTCCCGGGGCGAACACGTCATTGTGAGCCGGTGGCGTGCCGTGGGTGACATGGGCGGCCATCCACCCCATCACCTGCTCGGGCAGTGTCAACACATGGCCGGGCCATCGTCCGCGCGGGAATCCCACATGGCCGCCGCACTTCGGTTGCCACAATGTCACGCAGGCCCCCACTTCATCGGGGCGCGGCAACGAATGGCGTGGCACGAAGGGGTCGTTGAGCGCGTTGATGGCGAGCGTCGGGACGCGGATGCGATGGAGATGGGGCTTGGCCGAGCCGCGCGACCAGTAGTCCTCCGTGTTGCGAAAGCCGTGCAACGGTGCGGTGAAGAGGTTGTCGAATTCGTAGAGGTCGCGCACCCGCCGCAAGGCACGGGCATCGAGCAGTTCGGGGTATTGCGCAGCCTTCTTGAGGGCCTTGGGCACCATGGTGTTCAGGAACATGCGCGTGTACAGCTGGCGATTCACGCCCCGCCCGATGGCCGTGCCGCCAGCGGTCAGGTCGAGCGGTGCCGATATGGCCGCGATGGCGTTGACGACGCGCCGGGCCGTATCGCCCGCTTCTTCCGCCCACCGCAACAAGGCATTGCCCCCGAGCGACACGCCCACGGCCACCATGGGGGTGCCGGCGTGGGCCGCCCGCATGCGATCAAGGATCCAGCCAATCTCTTCGTAGTCGCCGGAGTGGTAGGCGCGAGGTGCAAGGTTGATCTCTCCCGAGCAGCCTCGGAAATGCGGCACGGCGTAGCGCCAGCCGTTCTGACGCGCCCAGTTGGCAAAGGCCAGGGCGTAGTGGCTGCGGGACGATCCTTCGAGGCCGTGGAACAGCACGATCAGCGGGCGTTGCAACGGTGCCGCGGTTTGCACGCCGGGCATGTCCTGGCAATCGACGTCGATGAAATCGTGATCGGGCGTGGCCCAGCGTTCGCGGACGTAGACGGGCGGTGGACCTTGATACCGAATCGAGAACAGCGCGGGCCAGATGGTCTGCAGGTGCCCTCCCAGGCGGCCGTCACCGGCCAGCCAGCCCGGCGAACGGTAGTTGTTCATCAATGGAGCACCGCAGGCAAATCGCCGATCTCGGGCAATTCGGTGACCGTGCCCGGGCTCGCATGGTGAGCGACGAGGCGCCAGCCCAGGTCGGTCTTCAGGTAGACGTTGGTGGCCAGCACCCAGGCCAGTTGCGGGCCTTCTTCGGTCAGCACCTGGATGCGCTCGAGCACGCTGTGCACCGCGCTCGAACCATTCTGGATGCGCCGCACCTTTTCCGGGTGGGCATCGATGACGCCGTTGGTGAACATCGCTTCGAAGGCGGCGCGAATGGCGGCTGCGCCGTTCACGCGAGGGCCACCCGGGTGGACGCAGGTGATGTCGTCGTCGTCGGACCAGACGGCCATGAGCCGTTCGATGTCGCCACGCTGCAGGGCATCGTAGAACTGATGTTCGATGTCATCGGGCGAAGCCAGCAGGGCGGCTTCGGGCGGTTTGGGTCGAACCATGGGTGTGTTCCGTCGGCAAGGTCAGTGGAAAACCACGGTCTTCTGGCCATTGAGCAGAACGCGGTGTTCGACGTGCCAGCGCACCGCACGTGACAGCACCATGCATTCCACGTCGCGGCCCACCGCGGTGATGTCCTGCGCGCTCAGCGAATGATCGACCCGGGCCACGTCCTGCTCGATGATGGGGCCTTCGTCCAGGTCGGCCGTGACGTAGTGGGCGGTGGCGCCAATGAGCTTTACCCCGCGGTCGTGGGCCTGGAAATACGGCTTGGCGCCTTTGAAGCTGGGCAGGAAGCTGTGGTGGATGTTGATGGCGCGGCCGCGGAGGAATGTGCAGAACTCGGGGCTCAGGATCTGCATGTAGCGGGCGAGCACCACGAGGTCGATGCCGTGGGCGTCGACCAGTGCCTCCACCTGCTTTTCCTGTGCGCGTTTCGTTTCGGCACTGGCGCCGGTGGCCAGCGGCAGGTGGTGGAAGGGAATGTTGTAGCGCTGCGCGAGCTCGCCGAAGGTGGCATGGTTCGACACGATGGCCGGGATGTCCACCTCGAGCTGGCCTGAATGCCAGCGGTACAACAGGTCGTTCAGGCAGTGGCCATGCTGGCTCACCATGAGCAGCAGCCTCGGACGACGGGCGACACTGTGGAACTGTGCCGTGAAACCGAACTGCTCCCGCACGCTCGTGAAAAGGTTGGCAAGCATCGCTGCGTCGGCCAGGTGAGGCGGCGCCTCGAAATGGACGCGCATGAAAAAGAGGCCGGTGGCGGTGCCGCCGTCATCGCTGGTCGGCAGGTCGCCGAATTGCTGGGAATCGAGGATGTTGCAGCCGGCCTGGTACAGCAGGCCCGAGACCGCATAGACGATGCCTTTGGCATCGCGGCACGACAGGGTGAGGATGAATTGTTGTGCGCGGGACATGGTGCCTCTTCGTGGGATGTGCGATTGTACGGAGCAGGTGCCCCGATCGGGCTGTGCTGATATCCCCCCGAATGGTCCCCCCCGGCGGACCTTGGGCAGGCCTCAGGAGGCGAGCGCCTCGTCGAGGGCCGCGGCCACCCGGGTGGGCGTCATGTCCACCAGGCAGCGTGTGTGTCCGAAGCGGCATGTGCGCTCGAAACACGGCGCACAGTCGAGCTGCAATTCATCCTTGAGCCACACCACCCTCGCTCGGGGGTTGAGCGGCGGCGTGTGCACGGGGCTCGTGGACCCGAACGCCGCCACCTGCGGCACGTCGAACGCCGCGGCCACATGCATGAGCCCCGAATCGTTGCTGACCAGCGCACGTGCGGCGGCAATGAGTGCCATCGCATCGATCAGCGAGGTCTTGCCGGCCAGCACCCGGCAGGCGCCTCGCGCGGCCTGGGCGATCTCCTCGCAGAGGGAGCCCTCCTTCGCTGAACCGAGCAATACCACGGGTTGGCCGAAGCGCATGTGAAGCGTGCGCGCGAGTTCCGCGTAGTGGGCGGCCGGCCAGCATTTGGCAGGACCGTATTCGGCGCCGGGCGCGAATGCGAAATAGGCGCCAGGCACCAAGTCCACACCGGCGGTGGCTGCCGCCAGCCGGTCCGCATCGAAGTGCAGCCGGGGGCGCTCGCCCTTGGGCGGAATTCCGGCCAACGCGCTGTAGAACGCCACCATCGGCGGACGGCCTCCCGGGTTCGGCAGGCGCTGGTTCAGCAGGATCGGCCGCCCTTCCCCTTGATAACCCACTCGGTTCGGGATGCCCGCAAAAAACGGGATGAGCGCCGATTTGATGGAATTGGGCAACACATACGCGCTGTCGAACCGGCCGCGCAAGGTGGCCGCCAGGGCCCGGCGCGCGAACCAGTCGAGGCGGCCGTGGGCAAACGGCAGCTCAAGGACGGCACGCACTTTGGGCATGGCCCGGTACACCGGCGCCACCCACGGCAGCGCCGCCACGGTCAGTTGCTCACCGCGCGCCGCCAACCGCGCGCACAGCGGCTCGGACATCACCGCGTCGCCAATCCACTGGGGCGCGATGACGAGCGCGCGTGTCATGCATTCCTCAATGGTGGCTCTGAACGACTTCGCCTGCCTTCAGGCGATACACCGTGCCGCAGTATGGGCACCGGCCCTCGTGGGCGGTGGCCACGTCGATGTAGACCTTCGGATGGGTGCTCCACAGCGTCATCTTCGGGTTCGGGCAGGCGATGACGCCCGGGCCCTGAAGATCCGATGCGGCCAATTCGACGATGGAGGGGGCCTTGTTGTTGGTGCTCATGGTGTCAGACCTTGCTCAGCCATTCGGCGTACTTGGGGTTGCGGCCGTTGACGATGTCGAAGAATGCGTTCTGGATCTTTTCGGTGATCGGGCCGCGCGAGCCTTTGCCGATTTCGATGCGGTCCAGCTCGCGGATGGGCGTGACTTCGGCCGCGGTGCCGGTGAAGAACGCTTCGTCGGCGATGTAGACCTCGTCGCGGGTGATGCGCTTCTCGACGAGCTTGAGGCCGAGGTCGGCGCAGATCGCCAGAATGGTGTTGCGCGTGATGCCGTTGAGCGCGCCTGCCGACAGGTCGGGGGTGTACACCACGCCGCCCTTGATGATGAAGATGTTCTCGCCCGCACCTTCGCTGACGAAGCCGGCCGAGTCGAGCAGCAGCGCTTCGTCGTAGCCGTCGTCGGTGGCTTCCATGTTGGCCAGGATGGAATTCGAATAGTTGCTGACGGCCTTGGCCTGCGTCATCGTGATGTTGACGTGGTGGCGCGTGAAGCTGCTCGTCTTGACGCGGATGCCGCGCTTGAGGCCTTCCTCGCCCAGGTAGGCGCCCCAGGCCCAGGCGGCGACCATCAGGTGAATCTTGTTGCCCTTGGGCGAAACGCCGAGCTTCTCGTCGCCGATCCAGACCAGCGGGCGCAGATAGCAGCTTTCGAGCTTGTTCGCGCGCACGACGTCGAGCTGAGCCTGCATCACCTGCTCCAGCGTGAACGGGATCTTCATCCGCAGGATCTTGGCGCTGTTGAACAGGCGCTCGGTGTGCTCGCGCAGACGGAAGATCGCCGTGCCGTTCACCGTGTTGTAGGCACGCACGCCTTCGAACGCGCCGCACCCGTAGTGCAGCGTGTGGGTGAGCACATGGATCTTGGCATCGCGCCAATCAATCAGTTGCCCATCCATCCAGATTTTTCCGTCGCGATCGGCCATCGACATGGCTAGGCTCCTGTGAAATTCAGATTCAAATGCAAAAGGGGCGATTTTACGGACTTGCGGGGCCCGTGCCCGAATCTTCCGGTTCAGGCGACGTTTCGGGTCGCGTCAAATGCCATGATTCCAGGCGGGCGTGCTTCATCGTGACTGTGATGGTGGCGCCACTCTCATCCGACCAGGCCCAGGTTTGCGGTTCCTCCGTCACCTGGCGCCCGAGCGCTTTCGAGATCTGCACGATGTCCATCAGCGTCATGCCGGGCTTGAGCTTCGAATGCAGCATCACGGCGCTGGGAACTCGGCCGATGGGGGAACGGCCGGCGTTCTGCATCACTCGAAGTGATCGATTGAACTGCAGCAGCAGCCAGAACACAAGGACCGTGACGGCCATCACGACGCCTTGCCAGCCATACAGATGCCAGCCGGCAGCAAGGGCCAGCGCGGCCAGGATCCAACCCACGGTGCGATTCATGCCACGGATGTTAGGCCCGTGAGAGGCCGCCGGGCGTACGGGGTGTCCGCAGTTCGCGCTGCATGCCCCCCCGCGGAGTGTTCACCGGGTCAAGCGTGCGGCTTGCGGACGAAACGCACCGGCTGGGCTTGACCTGGTGTCTTCGCGACGGGGGCGTCGCAGCCATCGCAACCGCATCCGGGTGCGCGCCGGGCGAGGCGTTCCAGGCGCAGGCGCACCACCTGAGGCAGAGGCAGGCCGAGCGCGCGGCCTGCGATGGCGCGGCGCCAGGCCGCCGGCATCAGGACCCAGGTGGCGTACACCGCGCATCCTGTGACGATCAATGCGACGAGAAAGTCCTGCATGTGCGCTCCCGCTTCTTCAAGCCGTGAGCCATGCCGTGACATGGAAGGTCACGAAGGCGGCGGCGTAGGCCAGTGTGAAGAGGTATCCCGCCATGAGCAGCGGATACCGCCATGAGTTGGTTTCCCGGCGCACCACGGCAAGCGTGGCAAGGCATTGGGGGGCGAACACGAACCAGGCGATCAGGGCGTATGCGGTGGCGAGCGGCCAGGTCTGGCCGATCACCTGGTGGAGCGATTGGGCCACCTCGTCTTCGCTGCCCGACAACGCATACACCGTGCCCAGTGCGCCCACAGCCACTTCCCGGGCCGCCAGCCCAGGCACCAATGCGATCGAGATCTGCCAGTTGAACCCGATGGGCGCGAACACCGTCTCGAGCTTCTTTCCCAGCTGCCCTGCAAAGCTGTACTGGATGGGGGACCCCGTGGCGCCTTCGGGGGGGGCCGGATAGCTCGACAGGAACCACAGCAGCACCGTGAGGGCGAAGATGATGCCGCCCACCCGACGCAGGAAAATGAGGGCGCGTTCGGACAGGCCGATGCCAAGGTTGCGCAGGTTGGGCCAGCGGTAGGGCGGCAGCTCGAGCATCAGCGGCTGATAGTTCGACCCGCTGCGAAAGCGCTTGAGCACCCAGGCCACGGCCATGGCCGACAGCACGCCGGCCACATACAGGCCGAACAGGGTGAGGCCCTGCAGATTGAACCAACCCACCTGACGGGCCGGTACGAAGACGGAGATCAACAGCGCGTAGACGGGCAGCCGAGCCGAACACGTCATCAGCGGCGCGATCATGATGGTGGCCAGGCGATCGCGCCAGTTCGGGATGGTGCGGGCGGCCATGATGCCTGGGATGGCGCAGGCGAAGCTCGACAGCAGCGGGATGAACGCGCGGCCCGACAGGCCCACCTTGCCCATCAAGGTGTCGAGCAGGAACGCCGCCCGCGGAAGGTAACCCGAGTCCTCGAGGACCAGGATGAACAGGAAGAGGATGAGGATCTGCGGCAGGAACACGAGGACCCCCCCTGCCCCGGCGATCACCCCGTCGACCAGCAGGCTGCGCAGCGGCCCGTCGTCCATCACCGTGGTGACCCACTTGCCGAGCGCACGCATCGTTCCCTCGATGGCGTCCATGGGCACCGAGGCCCAGCTGAACACCGCCTGGAACATCATGAACAGCAACGCAGCCAGGAGCGCGATGCCCCACACGGGGTGCATCACGACGGCGTCGATGCGGTGGTTGAACCGTTTGAACGTGCGTGCACCGGGCGCCACGAGGGCAAGCAGCCGGCGCACTTCGGGCTGCAGATCCGCATGGGAGGACGCTTGCGACGCCGCCTGCGGCGGCACCGGCCACGATGCCTGCTGTTCGAGCTGCGCAATCAGTGGGGCGTGGCCCTGGCTTTGCACCGCCACCGTCTCGACGACCGGCACCCCCAGCTCAGCGGAGAGGCGCGCCACGTCGATGGCGAGCCCTCGCTTGCGCGCCACGTCCATCATGTTGATGGAAACGAGCATGGGACGGCCCAGGCGCTTGAGTTCGAGCACCAGGCGCAGGTTCATTGGCAGGTTGGTGGCATCCACCACCGCGACGATCGCGTCGGGGGCCGCCTCGCCGGCCCGGTGGCCCATCACCATGTCGCGGGTGACCTGCTCATCCGGCGTGGTGGGCGTCAGGCTGTAGGCGCCGGGCAGGTCGATGACGGACACGGTGCGGCCGCTCGGCAGCTTCGTGGTGCCCACCTTGCGCTCGACGGTGACGCCGGCATAGTTGGCCACCTTTTGCCGCGCGCCCGTCAGCAGGTTGAAGAGTGCGGTCTTGCCGCAGTTCGGGTTGCCGACCAGCGCGATGCGCAGCGGCGTGGAAAGCGCTTGCGCAGTCATGGCACCGAGACCTCGATGCAACGGGCTTCCACAAGACGCAGGGCGAACAGTGTTTCACCGACCTGGACGGCGATGGGTTCGCGACCACCCGGGCCCCGGCGCAGCACTTGCACCTGTTCGCCCGGCAGGAAGCCCAGTTCCCCCAGGCGATTCAACGTGGACGGCTCGGCGCCATGGTCGCCCGCGCTCACGGCCAGCACGGTGGCCATGGCGCCGCGGGGCAGGTCGGAAAGGCGGGATGAGGGCATGGCGGCACTTCTTCGCATGGGCGCTGAGCTGGTTGTGAATGATAACAAGTCGCATCCAGGTGCATGCGGCTGGATGCCCTGGAAGCCCTTCGGGCCAATGAATTCAAAGGCTGCGCATCAGGTCGACCGCCTGTTCGATGCGCTCGACGACGTGGATGGTGAGCCCCTCGATGGGCTTTTTCGGCACGTTGGCCTTCGGTACCACGGCCACGCTGAATCCCAGTTTGGCGGCTTCCTTCAGCCGCTCCTGCCCCCGCGGGGCCGGCCGCACTTCGCCCGCCAGGCCCACCTCCCCGAATGCGAAGAAGCCGCGGGGCAGCGCCTTGCCGCGCAGGCTGCTCTGGATGGCGAGCATCACGGCGAGGTCGCCTGCCGGCTCGCCGATGCGCACGCCGCCCACAGCGTTGACGAACACATCCTGGTCCATGCAGGCGATGCCGGCGTGGCGGTGCATCACGGCGAGCATCATGGCCAGGCGGTCGCGGTCGAGGCCCACGCTCAAGCGCCTCGGGCTCGGGCCGCCGCTGTCCACCAGCGCCTGGACTTCCACCAGCAGCGGCCGGGTGCCTTCCAGTGTGACGAGCACGCAGGAGCCGGGCACCGGGTCGCCATGCGTGGACAGGAAGATGGCACTGGGGTTGGCCACCCCCTTGAGCCCCTTCTCTGTCATTGCGAACACGCCGATCTCGTTGACCGCGCCGAAGCGGTTCTTGATGGCCCTCACGAGCCGGAAGCTCGAATGGGTGTCGCCCTCGAAGTACAGCACCGTGTCGACGATGTGTTCCAGGACGCGGGGGCCGGCCAGGGCGCCCTCCTTCGTGACATGGCCCACGAGGACGATGGCGGTGCCGGTGCTCTTGGCGATGCGGGTCAACTGTGCCGCGCATTCGCGCACCTGGGCCACGGAACCGGGGGCCGACGTGAGCTGATCGCTGTAGACGGTCTGGATGGAGTCGATCACACAGACGGCGGGCCGTTCGGCGGCGATCGTGGCCGAAATCTTTTCGAGCTGGATTTCGGCGATCACCCGAACCTGCGAGCCGTCGAGCCCGAGCCTGCGCGAGCGCAACGCCACCTGGGCGCCGGACTCCTCGCCGGTGACGTACAGCGTGCGCACCGAACGCGAGAGCGCGTCGAGCGCTTGCAGCAGCAGCGTCGATTTGCCGATGCCCGGATCGCCGCCGATCAGCACCACGCCACCGGCCACGATGCCGCCGCCGAGCACACGGTCGAGCTCGTCGATGCCCGTGGGCTGGCGATCCACATCGGTGGCCTCGATCTCGGAGAGCGTGGTGACGGGCTGGGCCGCCGCGAGCGATTGATAGCGGTTCTTCCCCGGCGCTTCAGCCACCGATTCGGTCAGCGTGTTCCAGGCGCTGCAGCCGGGGCATTTGCCGAGCCACCTGGGGCTCGTGGCACCACATTCGCTGCATGTGTAGATCGATTTGTCCTTGGCCATGCGGCGATTGTCGCTGCCGGCCTCATTCGACCACCTTGCCCCGGCCTGCTTTGATGTGGGCCCGTTGGCTCTTCCCCTCCAGGCGCCGAAGCCTGGAGGCGAGCGTGGGCCGCGTGGCGCGGCGGGCGCGCGCAGGCGCGGCCACGCTGTTGACCAGGGCCGTGAGCCGCTTGAGTGCATCCTGCCGGTTCAGATCCTGGCTGCGCGAGGTCTGGGCCTTGATGACGATGAAGCCGTCGGCCGTGATGCGCTGGTCCCGCAACGCCAGCAGGCGTTCCTTGACCGGTTCGGGCAGCGACGAGGCCCGGATGTCGAACCTCAGGTGCACCGCGCTCGACACCTTGTTGACGTTCTGCCCGCCTGCTCCCTGTGCCCGGATGGCCGTGAACTCCACTTCGGCCGGGTCGATCTGGATCATGGAATTTGCCGCACCGGCACCCGGGGCGCCACGGCGCACATCAATTCATAGCCCACCGTGCCGGCCGGCAGCGCCACCTCGTCGATCGACAACACTTCTCCGCCGGGCCCGACGCCCCACAGCGTCACTTCGGCGCCGGGGCCGGCATCCGGCAGGCCGGTGAGGTCCACCGTGATCATGTCCATCGATACCCGCCCCACGAGCCGCGTGCGTGCGCCGCCCACGAGCACCGGCGTGCCCGTGGGGGCCGATCGGGGATAACCGTCGGCGTAGCCGCAGGCAACGACGCCAATGCGCATGGCACCGTCGGCCTGGAACGCCCCCCCGTAGCCGACGGCATCACCCGAGGCGAGCGTCTGGGTGGCGATGATTTTCGCGCGCAGTGTCATCGCAGGTTGCAGGCCCCAGTGGGAAATACCGTGCTCCGGATGGTCAGGCGAGGAGCCGTACAACATGATGCCCGGGCGAACCCAATCGCCCCGCACCCGTGGCCGGCCGGGTGATTCGCGCAGCGTGGCTGCGCTGTTGCAAAGTGAGCGTTCACCAGGCAGGTCGTGGATGACCGCTTCGAATACGGCCATCTGCGCGTCCACCCCGCGTGGGCCGTCGGCTTCGGCGAAGTGCGTCATCAGCGAGATCTCGTCCACCTGGGTCAGGCCCGACAGGCGCAGCCAGGCCGAACGGAAGGCCCCCGGCTGGAAGCCCAGGCGGTTGAGCCCTGTGTTCATCTTCAGGAACACATGGTGCGGCCAGGTGGTCTTGTGGGTTGCCAGCCAGTCGATCTGTTCCTCGCGGTGCACTGCATGCCAGAGGTTGAGCCGGGAGCAGGTTTCCAGATCGCGGGCTTCGAAACAGCCTTCGAGCAGCAGGATGGGGCCGCGCCAGCCCAGTCGGCGAACACGTTCGGCCTCGGCCAGGTCGAGCAGCGCAAAGCCGTCGGCACCGCGCAAACCTTCGAAGGCATGCTCGATGCGGTGGCCGTAAGCATCGGCCTTGATCACCGCCCAGACCTTGGCGTCCGGGGCCATGTGTCGTGCCCGCAGCAGGTTTTGCGCAAGGGCTTCGGTGTGGATCAGCGCTTCGATGGGGCGTGGCATGCCGCTGATTCTGCCAGCGCCTCCCGCCCTCGCGGGAAGGGGTTGCGCCGCACGCCCATGCTATAACGCCGCCGCAGGGAATAGACCAGCGGAACGAAACACCGCATGACAACTTTGACCGGGTTCACCCGGCAGCCTTCGAGGCAAATCAGCGCGAGCGAATGAAAAAAGGTTTCTACACCATCATGTCGGCGCAGTTCTGCAGCTCGCTGGCAGATCAGGCGTTGCTGGTCGCTGCCATCGAGTTGTTGAAGACAACGGCGGCGCCCGCATGGATGACACCGGCCCTGGGTCCGATGTTCGCGTTGTTCTATGTGATCCTGGCTCCGTTCGTCGGGGCGTTCGCGGATGCCGTGCCGAAAGGCAAGGTGATGTTCTATTCCAACCTCGTGAAGCTTGCGGGCTGCGCGATGATGTTGTTCGGCGTGCATCCGCTCCTTGCATACACCGTGGTGGGGCTTGGAGCAGCGGCGTACTCACCCGCCAAGTACGGCATCCTGACCGAACTGCTGCCCAACTCCCAACTGGTCAAGGCCAATGGCTGGATCGAGGGCTTGACCATCGGCTCCATCATCCTGGGCCTCCTGCTCGGTGGACAGCTGGTGGGCCCCGTGGTGTCAGGCTACCTCCTGCAGTTCGACCTGCCGGTGGTGCAGACGGGCATCGATACCCCGCCCGAGGTGGCCATCGCGGCGCTCATCGGCATCTACGTCCTCGCGGCCATCTTGAATCTGTACATCCCGCGCACCGATGCACCTTTGCAGCCGCTCGCCCACGGCCTGACCGGGCTGGTGCGCGATTTTGCTGCTTGCAACGCGCGCCTGTGGAGCGACAAGCTCGGACAGATCTCGCTGTCCACCACCACGCTGTTCTGGGGGGTGGCGGGCAATCTGCGCATCATCGTGTTCTCGTGGGCCGCCGCGGCGCTGGGCTATGGCACCACGAAGGCCTCGCTGCTGGTGGGCGTGGTGGTGGTGGGCACGGCGCTGGGCGCGGTGATTGCGTCCGTCAAGATGCGGCTCGACCAGGCGACGTCGGTGATTCCGCTCGGGGTCGGCATGGGCCTGCTCGTCATCGCGCTCAATTTCATCAACGGGCCATGGGTGGCCGCCCCCTTCCTCATTCTGCTGGGCGGGCTCGGCGGTTTCCTCGTCGTGCCCATGAACGCGCTCTTGCAGCACCGCGGGCATAACCTGATGGGCGCCGGACGTTCCATTGCCGTGCAGAATTTCAACGAGCAGGCATGCATTCTCGCGCTGGGTGCCTTCTATGCGGGCATGACCAAGTTCGGGCTGTCGGCGTTCGTGGCCATCACGGTCTTTGGCCTCGTGGTGGCCGGCATCATGCTGTTCATCGGCCGCTGGCATCGTCGCAATGCCGTCGTGCACCGCGACGAGGTCGAGCACCTGCTCGCACTGGCCCGCAGCGACAAGCACTGATTGCGGTGTCGAACGGCCGAAGCCTTCTTCCTGCCCTCGCCCTCGTCTGCAACGCCTTCGTGTGGGGAACCTCCTGGTATCCCTTCCGGTGGCTCGAGGCCGCCGGGATGCATCCGCTGTGGAGCACGGTCTGCGCGCATTCCCTGTCGGCGCTTGTCATCGTGGCGTGGCGCCCCGGCGCGTTCGCCAGCGTATGCCGTACCCCATCGTTGTGGGTGCTGATGCTGGCGGCGGGAATCTGCAACGCTGCCTTCAACTGGGGCGTGGTGGCGGGCGATGTCGTGCGTGTGGTGTTGCTGTTCTACCTGATGCCGCTGTGGGCGGTGCTGTTCGCCCGCTGGCTGCTGCACGAACCGCTCACGCCGACTGCCGGGCTGCGCGTGGTGCTGGCGCTGACTGGCGCCGCCATTGTGTTGTGGCCCGACGGCGCCGGTGGCCTGCCCTGGCCCCGAACGATGCCGGACTGGCTGGGGGTGATCGGCGGCATGGCCTTCGCCCTGAACAACGTGATGCTGCGCCGCGAGAGCGGGCAGTCCGAGGAAGGACGCGCACTGGCGATGTTCCTCGGCGGGGCGCTGGTGGCCGGCGTGGTGGCCACCACGCTCGCCGCGCAGGGTGCTTCGGCCTGGCCGCCAGCGCCTGCGGCGGGTTGGGTGGCCGTCGTGCTGGCGTTGGGCACGCTGTTCCTTGTGAGCAACGTGGCCTTGCAGTACGGTGCCTCGCGCCTGCCGTCGAACGTCACGTCGGTGGTGATGCTGACTGAAGTGCTGTTCGCCTCGGCCACCGCTGTGTGGTTCGGCGGCGGCGTTGTCTCGCCTCAGTTGCTGGGCGGCGGGGCATGCATTGTGGCGGCCGCATTGCTGGCTGCATTCCGGTCGGCTCGGTCACGTTGAGCTTTCAGCGATTCGCGGGGCTGTCCGTGGGCAGGGTGGCCCCGCACGCTCACGGTTCTTCCAGAATGCTCGTGAGCCCGAAATCCGTTTCGGCTCCCGCCGTTCGCAGGTTTTCACAGGTCATTGCCCCCCTCTTCTCCCGGGCGGCATGGATGTTGGCGCGCACCTGGTGATGGTCGCCTGTGGAGTTTTGCAGGACGAACCGTTGCTGGACGCCATCCCATGCCAAGGTGTCTCGCCAACGGTGAACTCGAACGCGCCGCCCTTCATCTTTCTGAATCAAGCGATAAGCCAAAACAATGCGCGGCGTTTTTCCATGGCGAACGATCTGCCGGGAAACCCGGAGGTCGTTGGTGTGAGAAAAAATGGAATGTTGCGCATTGAGTGATTCGACAAGATAAGGCTTGCATTTGCCTTGCGGGAATCCAACCAGCGCCCAGATGGTTTGGGAAACACTGCTCCCTGTTTCCCCTTCAGACAGTGTCGAGAGTGTTTTTTCGCCTGAGTTGAAGAGTGGAAGCCATTCGACGCGCGCCGACAGATAGTGCGTATACAACCGAAACTCGTGCACCGGTTGGACCTCACCGTTGCTTGCCCGTCTCTGCAGAAACACCGTCAGTTCGCGATCACTGGAGCTGATGCTCCAATCGACGCAATTGATTTCCGGGGCGCCCCAGATTTTCAGGGGCTTGCAGTGCTGCGCGTCGTGGAGCACCGATGCCGTCGCCGCCGAGGCGGAAGAAAGCCACAGGAAAGCGGCAAGAAAAATTGTTTTTGCCATGAGAAGTGCTGGAGATGAAAACGCGTCTGGTCTTGCGGTGGTCGTCCGTGCGGGTCACTCATCTTCAAGAATCGTGGCGAGACCGAAATCCGCATCCGCTCCCAGCTTGCGCAAACTTTCGCAGGTGAGGGACTCCATCTTTTGCCTGTAGGCCTGGATGCGGGAGCGTACCTCGTGAGGGTCGCCCCTGGAGGCGCGCAGCGTAAATTGCTGTCGGCCGCTGTCCCACGCCAGCGTATCCCGCCAGCGGTAGCTTCGAGCGCGCTGTCGCTCTCGCTGAGTCAAACGATAGGTCAGGATGATGCGAGGCACATTTCCATCACGAACCCAATGCCGGAAAACCTTGAGGTCGATGCCGCTGGATGAAATTCCTGTTTGGGCATCGAGCGATTCGACAAGAAGAGGTTTGCATTTTCCTTCTGCGAAACCGACCAGTGTCCACATGGTTTGGGAAACATTGCTGCCTGTTTGCCCCTCCGACAAGGTTGAAAGAACGCGCTTGCGGGCATCGAAGAGCGGCAGCCATTCGACGCGCGCACGCAAATAGTGGGTGTACAGGCGAAACTCTTGCACCAGTTGAAGTCCGCCCTGGCCGGCACGTCGGTGCAGCGATACCGTCAGCTCGCGGCTGGTGGGACCGATGTTCCAATCGACGCAGTGCACTTGCGGCGCGTGCCAGACTCTCATGGGCATACAGTGCCCCGGGCCGTTGAGGTTCGACGCCTTGGCATCGATGGCGAAACCAAAGCCGCAGCAAGTGAGGATCAGAACGGTCTTGGTCGTGGCGTTAACCAGCATGGTGCTTGAAAAATGGTCGCTGAGTTGTCGCTGTGACCGGCTCCGCGAAGATGGTCCACGGCTCAGTGAGGGCGAGCCGCAGCAGTCAGTGGGGGTGCGCAAAGGGCAGAACTTGACAGCCCTTGCTCTACGATCGCTTGTCGAACATCACTTTCTTTCGGAGGATTGCGCATGGTCATGCCCGCTGCATCGGTCTACGATTTCGATGCCCGCACCATCGGCGGTCAGCCGGTGTCCCTCGCCCTCCACCGTGGCAAGGTATTGCTCGTGGTCAACACCGCGAGTGCCTGCGGGTTCACTCCCCAGCTCGGCGGTCTCGAGGCATTGTGGCAGGCGTACCGCGACAAAGGCCTGGTCGTCATCGGCTTCCCCAGCAACCAGTTCGGTCAGCAGGATCCGGGCAGCAACGAGGAGATCGCCTCGTTCTGCTCGGTCAACTACGGTGTCACGTTCCCGATGATGGCCAAGGTCGACGTCAAGGGGGCCGGCGCCCACCCGTTGTTCCAGTGGCTCACCGTCCAGGCGCCCGGGCTGCTCGGCACGAAATTCATCAAGTGGAACTTCACCAAGTTCCTCGTGGGCCGCGACGGCCAAGTGATCAAGCGTTATGCGCCCACCGACAAGCCCGAGGAACTGAACGCCGACATCGCCGCGGCGCTCGCCCAATGACCATGGCTGCGGCGTTTCGCCGCTTCGCCGACGATTGCTCGGAAGACCCCTTGTACGTGGCCTTGTGTCAGCTCATCGCCGAGCACCCGGCCCTGGCTGCGGGTCTGGAGTCGGCGCCTCTGGAGCAGCAGCGGCCCAATCTGTGGCTTGCTGCCGTGCACGACCGTCTGCTCGAGTTGGGCCCATCGGTGCCGCTGGCAGCGTACTACCCGAGCCTGGGCGGCTCCCGCGCACCGGACCGCGCGCTGGGTCCGACTGTCGCGGCCTTCGTCCAAGCTGAAGCCGCGGCGCTCGACGATGCCATGCGCACCCGCAGCACACAAACGAATGAGATCGGGCGCTGCGCGGTCCTCTACCCGATGCTGCTCCACATCTCACGCCGTTTCGGCGGGCGGCCGCTGGCGCTGCTCGACGTGGGGACCAGCGCCGGGCTGAACCTGGGCGTCGATGCATACCGGTATGACCACGGCGGCGTGGCGGCCGGGGCGCCGGCAGCGCCCGGTGTCCCGGTGATCGAATGCCGGCCCGTCGGGCCGCTGCGCGCGCCTCTCGACGGGACCTTCACCCTGGTCGAACGTCTGGGCATCGATCCCTCCCCGATCGATGTGAGCGACGATCGCGCCGTGCGCTGGCTGCGTGCGTGCCTTTGGCCGCACGATCTGGTGCGCGCCAAGCGCTTCAGCGAAGCCGTGGCCTTGGCCCGCCGACACCGATGGCCTGTCAGGCGCGAGGCGGATTGCACCGCCGCCATCGAGCCATGGCTCGATACCTTGCCAGCCGAGGTGGTGCCGGTGGTGTTCAACAGCTGGGTGCTTGCCTACTTCGGCGAGGAGGCGCTGCGCCGGCATGTCGACACCTTGACCGACCTTGTTGCCCGCCGAGGCGCCGCGTGGCTGTCTGCCGAAGCGCCGGGCGTGGGCGCACCTGTTCCGGTGCCGCCGCCCACCGAGCCCGGTTCGTCCGCGTGGACACTCATGTGGCGCCATGACCATCAAGTCCGCACCGACTGCCTCGGGTATTCGCATGCGCACGGTTGGCACCTGGAATGGCGGGTCCCGTGATAATCCATGCTCTTGATTGCAGGAGCTGATCCCATGTTCGAGCACGTCGATGCCTATGCGGGCGACCCCATCCTCACCCTCAACGAGGCTTTCGGCCGAGACCCTCGCGCCCACAAGATCAACCTGAGCATCGGCATCTACTTCGACGATGCCGGCCGCATGCCGGTCATGAAATCGGTGCTTGCCGCCGAGACGTCGATGCTTCAATCGCTGGGCCCGCGGCCGTATCAGCCGATGGAAGGCGCCGCCAACTACAGGCAGGCCGTGCAGCAGCTGTTGTTCGGTGCCGAACATGAAGCCGTCACCAGTGGCCGAATCGCCACCATCCAGACCCTCGGCGGGTCCGGCGGCCTGAAGGTGGGCGGCGACTTCCTCAAGCGCTACTTTCCCGGCTCGAACGTCTGGGTCAGCGACCCGACGTGGGACAACCACCGGGCCATGTTCGAGGGCGCAGGCTTTGCAGTGAACACATACCCGTACTACGACGCGGCCACGAACGGGGTGCGCTTCGAAGAGATGCTCGCCGCGTTCCAGCAGATGCCCGAGAAAAGCATCGTGCTGCTGCATGCCTGCTGCCACAACCCGACCGGTGTCGACCTCACTCCGGCTCAGTGGGACCGCCTGATTCCCGTCATCGCCGCCCGCAAGCTCATTCCGTATGTGGACATTGCCTACCAGGGCTTCGGCGATGGCATCGAGCAGGACGCCTTTGCGCTGAGGGCACTGGCAAGCGCCGGTGTCAGCTTCTTCTGCGCGAGTTCGTTCTCGAAAAGCTTTTCGCTGTACGGCGAACGTTGCGGCGGCCTGAGCGTCGTTTGCCCCAGCGCGGCGGAGGCGAACCTCGTGCTCGGCCAGCTCAAGGCCACGATCCGGAAGAACTATTCAAGCCCGCCCACCCATGGCGGCCAGATCGTCGCCCGTGTGCTGCAGACCCCGGCGCTCCATGCGCAGTGGGCCGCCGAACTCGATGAAATGCGCGTGCGCATCGCGCAGATGCGCCAGAAGCTGTACGAGGTGCTGTCGGCCAAGTTGCCGGGGCGCGACTTCCGCTATTTCCTGACCCAGCGTGGCATGTTCAGCTACACCGGGTTGTCGGCCGAACAGGTGGACCACCTGCGCGAGGAGCACGCCGTCTATCTCGTTCGTTCGGGCCGCATGTGCGTGGCTGGCCTGAACTCGGGCAATGTGGAGGCCACCGCGGTGGCGATGGCGAAAGTGCTCGCCTGAGCCGGCTCGGCCGATGTCGTCCCGTCCCATGGGGGCGGGGTGTACACCTGCCAAAGGCGCTCGCAGGCGCCGCGATACACGAACTCGCCTGCGGGCACGTCCAGCGGAGCCTCTGCAGGTTCCAGTGACACGGCCAGCTCGACCGCCGTCGCCAGCAGCGCATCCACCTCGCCGGTCAACGCGAGCCGGCCGGATGGGCCCGGTGGTACCGGCCCCACCCGCCGGGCCACCCCTGACGCTTCGATGGTCCACAGGTACAGCGTATGGCCATCGGGCAACCCGAGCGGTACCGGCTGCCGGACATCCAGCTCCCGGCCCAGCCGCCGGGCCGATACCACCAGCCCGGTTCGGCCTTCGGCATCCGCAAGCACCCCCACGTAGCTGAGGGGCAGTTGCGCCAGCGGAGTGAGCCGCTGCAGCCACGGCCGCACCAATGGCAGCGCCAGGCCCAACACCAGCCCCAGCGCGAGTGCGCCTGCGGGAATGGGGGCGAACAGCCGGCGCAGGAGACGTGCCATCGGTGTGCCTTTCAGGGTCGCCCCATTGTTGGCCGCGTTTGCGGCGGGAGCAAGCGGCCCAGCCGTGGTGAAATGTGTGGTTCGCTCCCCCCGAAGCAGGACCTGCGTTCATGTTGAACTGGCTTTTCAAGAAGAAACCCGCGGCCTCCCCCGCCCCTGTGCGCCAGATGGCGCCAACGGCGCTGGCCGCGCCGTCCCATGAACCGCTTGCAGCCCCGGCGGTCGACTGGTCCATGCGCTTGACGCAGGCCCTCGGCGATGACATGGCGCTGCTTGCGCTGGCCCGCCAGGCGCCTTCGGTCGACACGAAGCTGGCCGCCGTCGAGGCGCTCACGGCCGAGGCCGCATTGAAAGACGCCGAGCGGGAATTCCGGACGCACGACCGCCGCGTGCATCGCGTCGCCAAGCAGCGCCTTGCCGCCGCGGTGGCCACCCGCACCGCCCGGGAGGCGGCCGACCGGTTGATCACGTCGGCCGAGGCGCTGCTTGGGGAGGCGGTCATCCCGGCCAACCGGCTGGTGTCGCTCGACCGTGATTGGCAGGCGCTCGACGCGGCCTTGATCGAACCTGCCCAGCGGGATCGTTTCATCGCCTTGACCGGCCGGCTCACGGCACAGATGCACGAGCGCGCTGAACGCGATGCAGGCATCGCGAAGTGGACGGCCTCGGCCCGCGATGCGCTCGCCAGCTTGCAACGCTTGTCGCTGGCCGTGGCGCAGGGCGAGGAGGCCGCGCCGGCCCTGGTCGCGGCCAGCGAGGCTTCTGCCGCATTGATCGCGGCGGTGCCGCCGGGCCAGGACGACCCCTCTTCGGTGGATGCGCTGGTGGCAGCACGGCAGGTCGCTGTGCAGGTGGCGGACCGGGCGGCGCTGCTGGCCTCCCTCGACGAACAGGGCGATGACCTCGCCGTGCTGACCGACCGCTGGACCCACCTGACGCCCGTGACAGCGTCACAGTTGGCCCGGGCTCTTGACCAGCGTTGGGAGGCCTGGGTGCGCTCGAAGACTGCACCGGAGCCGGTGGCGCCGCCTCAGCCCGAGAAAAAGGCCGTTCGTTCTCGTCCCGAGCCGCCGAGCCCGGAGGCCGTCGCACGCGCCGAGGCGCTGCTGCTGCAGGCCGAAGCGGCGCTGGCCGAGGGCCAACTCGCGGAAGCACATCGGCACCTGACAGCGCTCGATGACGTCGCCACGCCAAGTCAACGTCCTCGCCTGCAGGGGCTGTGGGCCGAACATGGCCGACTCAAGGGCTGGCAACAGTGGGGCGGCGGCCGAGCGCGCGACGAGCTGGTCTCGGAAGCGGAGGCGCTTGCGGCCGCATCCGTCCAGCCCGACGCCAAGGTGAACGCGCGCCAGCAGGCCGACACCATCGACGGCCTGCGCAAACGCTGGAAAGAGCTGGACCGCCTTGGCGGGGCCACGAGCCAGCCCCTCTGGCTGCGCTTCGATGCTGCCCTCAAGACCGCCTACGAGCCGGTCGCTGCAGCCCAGGCCCGCGCGGACGCCGAGCGCCAGGCCAACCTCGAGGCACGCGAGGCACTGCTCGTGGCACTGGAGGCCACGCCCGAGGCCGAGACCGCCGGGTGGCGGGAGCAGGTGCGCGCGCTCGACACCTTCCAGCAGGCCTGGCGCAAGCTCGGTCCGATCGAGCACACCGTGCCTCACAAGGCCCGCGAGGCGCTCGTCGCCCGCTGGCGTGCCGCTGTGGCGCGCATCGAGGCGCCGCTCGAACTTGCCCGTCGGGAGGCCGAGCGCGGCCGCGAGGCGCTGATCGAGCGTGCCCGCGCGCTGGTGGCCGAAGGTGCCGCCGGGAACGGCCGTGACCTCATTGCCCGCGTGCGCGACCTGCAGGCCGAATGGCAGGCACATGCCAAGACCGTCCCGCTTGCCCGCGCCACGGAAAACGCGCTGTGGACGCGCTTCAAGGCAGAGACCGATGCCGTGTTCGCCCAGCGCGAAGCCGCCTTCAACGCCCGCGACGATCAACTGCGGGCGCATCAGGCCGACCGGGAGGCGTTGATCGGGCAGCTCCAGGCGTTGCAGGAGGGCATGCCCGCCCGTGACTTGAAGAAGGTGCTTGCCGACGTGGACCGCCAGTGGCGCCACGCAGGCGACGTGCCCCGCCAGGACGTGGCACGCCTTGAAGCTGCGTACCGGACCGCGCGGGATGCGGCGCAGTCGCTTTTGACCGCGCATGTGCAGCGCAACTGGCACGCCACGATGGACGCCCTCGTCGCTCGCCGCACCTTGTGCGAACAGCGCGAGCGCGACGGGATGGATGCCGACCTGGAAGCGGCCTGGCAAGCATTGCCCCCGCTGCCTGCTGTGTGGGACCGTGCACTGGGCGCCCGGTGGTCGGGCGTGAGCGCGACGGCCGAGGCCTCGGTGGCCGATGACTGGTTGCTGCGAGTCGAGATGGCACTCGATATGCCGTCCCCGGAGGCCTATCAGGCGGCGCGCCGTGAGCGGAAACTGCAGGCCATGAAGGCCGCGCTTGAATCGCGTCAGGCCACGTCGGCAGAAGCGCTGGATGTGGATGATGGACTGGCGCGGTTGCTGGCGCATCCGGCGTTCACGCCGGTGCAGCGTGAGCGCTTCGATGCCATCGTGGCGACGCTGCGTACACGCCCACGCTGAGGAAATGTCAACGAGCTCGCACCACCTGCCTGCCACACTGCTCTTTGCGCACCACATGGCCCAGGCGCCGGCCGCCGCCAGTCAGACATCGTCCGTGCGGGCCATCGTCTTCCATTGGCCGCGGTTTCGCGCCTGAATCTGGTTGGGTGATGCGTTGGCAGGGACTGTCGCGGTCGCGGTGCTGCTTTACAGCTCGGACGCCGGATCTTCAAGACGCTGGTCGGGCTTTGCGTCGCCGCTCGGCACGCTGGACGCGCTCGGACTCCTGAGCGGGAGGCGGCGACCAGCAGCCGTCGACTGAAGAGTGAGCGCCGACGGTCCATCAGGCCGTGAACAGCATCGCCGCCACCGTGGCGCCCATCGCCGCCGTGGCCAGCCAGCCCAGCCAGCGCAGGCGCACGCCGATCACGTGTTCGCCCATCGTGTCTCGCCGCGTCGCCAGCAGCATCATCACCACCATGATCGGCACAGCGATCACGCCGTTGATCACCGCCGACCAGAACAGCTCCTTGACCGGGTCGGCCGGCGTGAAGCACAGGATCACCCCGGCCACCGTGGCGGCGGCGATCACCGCGTAGAAGCCGCGCCCTTCGCCTTTGTCGAGCCGCAGATTGAGGCTGCCGCGCCAGCCGGCGGCCTCGGCCACGGCATAAGCGGCCGATCCGGCCAACACCGGCACGGCAAGCATGCCGGTGCCGATGATGCCCAGGCTGAACAACAGGTACGTGAAATCGCCAGCCAATGGGCGCAGGGCCTGCGCCGCCTGCGCTGATGTCTGGATGTCGAAGACCCCGGCGGCATTCAGCGTGGCCGCGGTGCTCAGGATGATGAAGAAGGCAATCAAGTTGGAGAAGGTCATGCCGATCACGGTGTCGACCTTGATGCGCCGCAGGTGTCCTTTCACCTCGGACGGCGTGTGGGGAGCCGTGCCCCCGTTGTCCTCGACCTCCTGGGATGCTTGCCAGAAGAACAGGTAGGGGCTGATCGTTGTGCCAAACAGCGCCACCACCATCAACAGCATCTCATGCCCGCCGCGAAGCTGCGGGTGCGCGATGGAGGTCACCACTTGCCACCAGTCGAGATGCAACGAAAACACGACTGCCACGTACGACAACAATGCCAGCGTCAGCCACTTGAGCCATCGCACGTAGGCGGCATACGGCAGAAACACCTGCAACACCAGGCAGGTGAGGCCGAAGGTGACCGCGTACACATGGGCGGATCCGCCCACGAGCAGGCGAAGTGCTTCTGCCATGGCGGCAATGTCGGCCGCCACGTTCAAGGTGTTGGCGACCAGCAGCATGCCGACGACCGCGAACAACACCCACGCGGGGAAGCGCTCTTTGATGTTGGCGGCGAGACCGCGGCGGGTCACATAGCCGATGCGGGCACTCACCACCTGGATGGCCACCATCAACGGCAGGGTGAACACCATCGTCCACAACATCGAGAAGCCGAATTGGGCGCCGGCCTGCGAGTAGGTTGCGATGCCACTCGGATCGTCGTCTGCGGCTCCGGTGATCAGGCCGGGACCGAGCTGGCCGAGCCGCCGGCGCAGCTGAAGGTGGGCGATGTGTTTGCGCACGAATACTTCTTCCTTGCAAGGGGGATCACGTTGCCAGAACCGGAAGTTTTCCCTGCCCGCCGGTGCGAGCAGCGGCGAATCAGCACGGTGTGTCGGGCTCCGACAGGTCGCTCGTGAACTGGCGCCGCTGATTGTCGTCGGCCACGAGCGGCTCGATTGTCAACGGCAACGTTGCCCCGAAGGGCGCTTCCACGGCCTCGCGCAGCCGCGGCGCCAGGTTCGCCAGCGGCTCCATGGCGGCGGCACGCAGCACCAATTGTCCGTCAGCTTGCTGATGGAGCGTGAAACGCACGAGCGGGAATGGTGCCAGCGCCTGGCTCAATGCGGTGTTGTCGACCCAGCGGCCGCCCGGCCCCCGATACCGCACCAACTCGCGGCCGACCAGGCTGCGCAGCACCGGGCCGCGCGGGCTCAGTGCGAGCAGCGCATGGTCACCGGTGCGGTAACGCAGCAGCGGAAGGCATGGGTTGAACCCGCCGCTGAGGACAATCTCGCCGAACTGTCCATAAGGCAGGGGGCGGCCCGCCGCATCGACGATTTCGACGTGCAGGCGCGGCTGCAGCAACACAAAGCCGTCCACCTTGGGATCGAATACCCCGATCGGACCCGATTCGTTCATCCCGTACATATCGAGCACCGGGCATCGGAAGCGCCATTCGAGCTCGCGGCGCAGGCCCTCGTGCAGCGCCATCGAGGTGGACAGGATCGCACGTGGCCGGTGCTTCAGCCCGAGGCCGGCAAGTTCGGCAAGCGAAACCGGGTCGCCTGACACCAGTTCGGGCGCCATCGCATCGATGTACAGCGCGCGGTCGCCGGGGGAACGCCAGCCCTCGGGATGCAGGTTCAGTTTCACGATCCCGCAGTCGCGTTGAATGGGGTTCAACGACGCCACCATGGCTCCGTGCTTTTGAAACAGCAGCTGCACCATGCCCACCTGTCCCGCCCCGGCGCGCGGTTCCACCCCGAAATGCCGGAGGGCACGGCGCCGATAGGCATGTTCCTCGGCCGCCAGCGAGGGCAACGACGGCACATTCAATGGATGGCCGGTCGTGCCACGGGTGGCAAGCCACAGCAGCCGGTCTCGTGGCAAGTTCTCGGGCGTGTGCAGATGCAGTGCGTACGACAGGTCCGCGCGGGACACGAGCGGCACGTCCGCCCACGGCCTGCCTGCCAAACCGCGCGCGGCCGGTACGGTGCGGGCAAGCTGGTGCAGCCACTCATCCGCCCAGGGTGGTGGGGCGGTCGCATCCACGGACCAGGGCACGTCGGTGTGCATCACCTGCCATTGACGCCAGCGCGCCCGCCAGACGTCTCGCCGAGTGAGGCGGTGGCCGCAGACCTCGCGGGACAACGGCGCATTCGGGTGGCCCAGGAGGCGGCGCGCGGTGTCGCGGCCCGCCCGGCTCAACACCGGAAACTGCCGGCGGGAAAACAACTGCTTGTCGTTCACGGAATTCATGTCAATGGAACTGCGGTCTGGCCATGCTGCCCTTCGGCAGGATCCGTGCCACCGACAGCGCAAGGCCTCGGGTCCTTGAAGCGGCGCGAACAACCGCGGCCTCACTATAGGCCGATGCAAGCCGCTGTCCCCCGGGGCTCGGCACGCCCGGCGCGGTCGCAACCCCCTCAGGCCGGAGCGTTTGCCGATGATCCGCGCTGGTCGCGGCAACCCTGGGACAATACCGCCTGTTGCAAGGCGGCGCGGCCAAGACCTCGCCCCGTCCGGCGCCCATCCTCGAGTCTCAAACCATGTCGACCAGCCAGATCCAAGAAGCCGTAAGGCGGAGACGCACCTTTGCCATCATCTCCCACCCCGACGCGGGCAAGACCACGCTCACCGAAAAGCTGCTCCTGTTCTCCGGCGCCATCCAGATCGCCGGCAGCGTGAAAGCCCGCAAGGCGTCGCGCCACGCCACGTCCGACTGGATGGAGATCGAAAAACAGCGTGGCATTTCGGTCGCATCGAGCGTGATGCAGATGGAATACCGCGATTGCGTCATCAACCTGCTCGACACGCCGGGCCACCAGGACTTCTCGGAAGACACCTACCGCGTGCTGACGGCCGTCGATGCCGCCTTGATGGTGATCGACGCGGCCAACGGCGTGGAACCACAGACCCGCCGGCTGCTGCAGGTCTGCCGCGCGCGGAACACCCCCATCCTCACGTTCGTCAACAAGATGGACCGCGAGGTGCAGGAACCGCTGGCGCTGATGGACGAGATCGAGCGCGAACTCGGGATGGAGGTGGTGCCGTTCACCTGGCCAGTCGGCATGGGCAAGTCGTTCCATGGCGTGATGGACCTTCGCGAGCAGCGGATGCGCGTGTTCACGCCCGGCGAAGACCGCAACCACAACGACGACGAGATCCTCGACGGCCTGGACAACCCCGCCTACGCTGAGCGGTTCGGCATGCCGTACCAGCAGGCCCAGGGCGAAATCGAGCTGCTCACGGATGCTGCGCCGCCGTTCGACCGGGAATCGTTCATCACCGGCCGCCAGACCCCGATGTTCTTCGGCTCGGCGGTCAACAACTTCGGCGTGCGCGAGGTGCTCGACGCGCTGGTGGACCTTGCCCCGGCCCCGGGTGTGCGCACATCGCTCCAACGCGAAGTCGCGCCCGACGAGAAAAAATTCACGGGCGTCGTGTTCAAGATCCAGGCCAACATGGACCCCGCCCACCGCGACCGCATCGCGTTCGTGCGCGTGGCCAGCGGCCATTTCGAGCGGGGCATGCGGCTCAAGGTGGTGCGTTCCGGCAAGGAACTGCGCCCGAACACGGTCGTCAGCTTCCTGAGCCAGCGCCGCGAATTGCTCGACGAGGCATTCGCCGGCGACATCATCGGCATCCCGAACCACGGCGTGCTGCAACTCGGCGATACGCTGACCGAAGGGGAATCGCTGCAGTTCACCGGCCTGCCGTTCTTCGCGCCCGAGATGTTCCGCACCGTCGAAGTGGCCGATCCCCTGCGCAGCAAGCAGCTGCGTGCGGGCCTGACCCAACTGGGCGAAGAAGGGGCGATCCAGGTGTTCCGTCCGATGGCCAGCGCGATGCTGCTGCTCGGCGCCGTGGGCCAACTCCAGTTCGAAGTGGTGGCACACCGCCTCGAACATGAATACGGCGTCAAGGCGCGCATCATGGCAAGCCGCTTCCAGGTGGCCCGCTGGGTCACTTGCGACGAAGCCGACGGCGGCGACAAGGAGCTCAAGCGGTTCATCGACGCCAACGCCCATCGCGTCGCCTATGACGCCGTCGATGCGCCGACGGTGCTCGTCGAGTACTCGCCTGAACTGCGTGCCATCGAAGAGAACTGGCCGAAGATCAAATTCCACGCGCTGCGCGAACACGCGGGCCTGGTCTTCCAGCGCCGATTGGAAGGCTGACAGGTGAAGCCATGAGCACGACCGCCCCTGCTCCGTCGCGCCTGTTGCTGTACCTGAACCTCATCCGCTGGGACCGTCCGGCCGGCACCTACCTGCTGCTGTGGCCCACGCTCACCGCGCTGTGGCTCGCGGCAGGCGGGTTCCCGGGCTGGCATCTGCTCGCCGTGTTCGCGCTCGGCACCTTCCTCATGCGCAGCGCCGGCTGCGCGGTGAATGACGTGGCCGACCGAGAATTCGACAAACACGTCAAACGCACAGCTCACCGCCCGGTGACCAGCGGCAGCCTGAGCGTGCATGAGGCGCTGGCTGTGGGCGCCGGGCTGGCCTTGCTGGCCTTCGCGCTGGTTCTGACCACGAACCTCGTGACCATTGCGATGAGCTTCGGCGCACTGGCCGTGAGCATCTTCTATCCGTTCACAAAACGGTTCCTGTCGATGCCGCAAGCGGTGCTCGGCGTGGCATTCAGCTTCGGCATCCCGATGGCCTACGCCGCGGTGCTGGGCGATGTGCCCGCCACCGCCTGGTGGTTGCTGCTCGGCAACCTCTTCTGGGTACTCGCCTACGACACCGAATACGCGATGGTCGACCGTGACGATGACCTGAAGATCGGCATCAAGACCTCGGCCATCACGCTCGGCCGGTTCGACGTGGCCGCCGTGATGGTGTTCTATGTCGCGGCGCTGGCCATCTGGACGCTGATCGGTTGGCGATCGGGGCTGGGCCCGATCGCTTTGCTGGGCCTCGCAGGGGCGGCCGCCCAGGTGGTGTGGCACGGGATGCTGATCCGCCACCGCGATTGCGACGGTTGCTTCCGGGCCTTCACCCGCAACCACTGGCTGGGGTTTTCCGTGTTCATCGGCGTCGTTGCCGATCTGGCGACCCGTTAGGGTTTCGTGCTGCCGGCGCCTCAGCCGAATTCGTTGCCGAGTTCGGCGGCGCGCCGCTGCGCCGCCTTGATCGCCTTCACGAAAGCCGCCTTCACCTGGCTCGCCTCCAACGAGGTCAGCGCGGCGTAGGTGGTGCCGCCCTTCGACGTGACCCGTTCCCGCAGCACCGAGGGCGGCTCGTCCGAATTCGACGCCAATGCCGAGGCCCCCGAAAAGGTGGCCAGCGCCAGCTGCTTGCCCTGCTCTGCCGACAAGCCCATGTCCTCGGCCGCCTGCACCATGGCCTCCACGAAGTAGAAGACATAGGCGGGACCCGAGCCCGACAGCGCCGTCACGGCATCCAGATCCTCTTCCCGCTCCACCCAGAGCGTGCGGCCTGTCGTGGCCAGGAGCCGCTCGGCATCCCGTCGCTCCGTCGGGGTGACCGCGGGGCGGGCATAGAGGCCGGCGATGCCCTGCCCGATCAGTGCCGGCGTGTTGGGCATCGCGCGCACCACCCGCTCGGTGCCCAGCGCGTCTGCGATGGCATTGCTGCGGATGCCAGCCATCACGCTGAAGTGCAGCGCCTTGCCAATGTGCGTGCCGGCCGCTGCGGCGGCCTCCTTGAACGTCTGCGGCTTCACGGCCCAGACCACCACGTCGGCGCGCTGCAGCACGGAGCCGGGTGCTTCGAGTGTGATCACGCCGAGGTCGCGCTGCAGCACCGAACGCTGGCTGGCGTTGGGTTCCAGCACGAGGATGTCGGCGGCCGGTTTGCCGCTCTTAAGAAGCCCGCCGATGATGGCGCTGGCCATGTTGCCGCCGCCCACGAACGCAATAGACATATGTTTGGCCCCCCAGTCGCTTCGCTCCTGCCCCCGAGGGGCGCCACCGGTCGGCCGGGGGACCCGGCCTCGGGTGTTGCTTGAGGGGCGGCGTTGCTTCGCTCGCCTGTGGCGGGCTGACTGCTTGGGTGAGATGGATAAAAAGGGCAGTTTACCGGGGGAGTGCCACGCGTCAACGCTCTGGCTTTGGCCTTGCACCGAAGATGGCCGTGCCCGCCCGGACGATCGTGGCGCCTCCAAGGATGGTGGCTCGGCTTCGCTTGCCAGTCACTTGGACCACGCGCGCAGCGCGGTGGCAGTGGCCTGAAGGCCTGGGCAGTGGTGTAAGTAAAAGGCCAACTTGCCGGGGGACGGCCAGTGGCGGGCATCGCTGCGCGACAGGCAGGCGAGGTCAGGGGGAATGGCGGCTTCATTGAGACAGCCCACGCCCCAGCCGGCACGCAGTGCCGCTACGGCGCCCTGGCTGCCGGCGCAGCTCAGCTGCACGTGGTGGGCGCGGCCATTGCGCTGCAGTGCCTGCAGGGCCATATGGCGCACCGGGCACCCCGGGCCCAGCAGCACGAGCGGGGCCGGTTCGTTGTGAGGCACCACGAGGCCGCGCCGGGCCACCCATGCAAGCGGTTCCCGCCGCAGCAACTGCGCGCCAGGCAGCGGTACATCGCTGGTCAGCACGGCCAGATCCACCTCGCCTGCGGCCCACAGCGACTGCAGGACCTGCGAACTCGACCACAGCAGCTCGATTCGCACCGGCGCAGTGTGTTCGCGCAACAGTGCAAGAAGTTCCTCGAGTCGGGTGGGCTGGAAATATTCGCTGATGCCGATGCGCCAGGGCCTGGGTGGTTCGGTGGTCAGCACCGCAGCGCGCGCTTCCGCTTGCAGCGCCAGCAGGCGCCTTGCATGCGGCAGGAACCGGGCGCCTTCATCCGTCAACGCAAGGGTCCGGGTGCTGCGGATGGCCAGGCGCACCCCGAGCGATGCCTCGAGATGCTGCAGATGCGCGCTGACGGCCGATTGCGTGCGGTGCACCTGCCGCGCAGCCGACGTGATGGAACCCGTGCCAGCGATGGCCACGAAGCTGCGCAACCAGAGGGGGTCAAGGTCATTCATGAGTGTCTTCGATGAATTACATCGAATCAATGAGATTGTCAGCTAAGTGAGGCAAGCCTACAGTGAACGACGCATCAAGCACAGGAGTTTCAGATGCCCTATCTGCACATTCAGCTGTCCGGTGAGCCGGACGACGCTCTCGCCGGACGCGTCGCGGCGCACGCCAGCGACCTCACCGCGCGCCTGCTCGGCAAGGACCCCGCCCTGACGGCCGTTGTCATCGATTTCGTGCCGGCCCGGAGATGGTTCATCGCCAACCAGGCGTTGTCCGTCTCAGGTGCCCGCAGCTACCACTGGCTCGTCACCATCACCGATGAGACCAACACGAAGGCCGAAAAGGCAGCGTATCTGGCTGCGGTTCATCAAACGATGGCTGGCCTGCTTGACGGCGTGGCCGACCATTCGTACGTTGAAGTGGCTGACGTTCGTGCCGCCGCCTACGGCTATGGCGGCGTCACGCAGGAGCGCCGATATCAACGCCCGGCAGGCTGAGGTCTTGCACCGAAGATGGCCGTGCCCACCCGGACGATCGTGGCGCCTTCGAGGATGGCGGCTTCCAGGTCGGCTGTCATGCCCATCGACAGCGTGTCGAGCTCGAGGCCATCGGTACGCAGGCGGTCGAAGAGGTCGCGCAGGGCCCGGTGGGCTCGGCGTTGGGCGTCCGCATCGGCGGTAGGTTCGGGAATGGCCATCAATCCGCGCAATCGCAAGCCGGGCAGGATGGCCACGGCCTGTGCCAGCGGAGCCAGTTCAGCCGGGTCGATGCCGCTCTTGTTGGCTTCGCCGCTGGTGTTGACCTGCAGGCAGACTTGCAAGGGGGGTAATTCCGGTGGTCGCTGGGCCGACAGCCGCTCGGCGATCTTGAGCCGGTCCACCGTGTGCACCCAGTCGAACTGGGAGGCCACGACCCGCGTCTTGTTGCTTTGCAGCGGACCGATCAAATGCCATTCCAGGTCACTGCGGAGGTCGATCAGTGCGCCGATCTTGTCGATGCCCTCCTGCACGTAGTTCTCCCCGAACCGTCGCTCGCCGGCCGCCACCGCTTCACGCACCGCCTCGGCGCTGTAAGTTTTGCTTACGGTCAGCAACGTGACGCTTTCCACGGGCCGATGCGCGAGCGCGCAGGCCCGGGCCATCCGTTCGCGCACTTGTTGTATGTTCGCTGCAATCGTCGTCATAATCCCGCGAGCCTATCTCATCGGGACGGGCGGCCCCATTCTCTGCAGCCCGCTGCACCATTGCAGTTCCCGAAGACATGGACATCACCCAACTGCTGGCGTTCTCTGTCAAGAACAAGGCCTCCGACCTGCACCTCTCCGCAGGGCTTCCTCCGATGATCCGGGTGCATGGTGATGTGCGCCGCATCAACGTCGATCCGCTCGAGCACAAGCAAGTGCACGAGATGGTTTACGACATCATGAACGACGCACAGCGCAAGGCCTACGAGGAAACGCTCGAAGTCGACTTCTCCTTCGAGATCCAGGGCCTGGCCCGCTTCCGGGTCAACGCGTTCAATCAGAACCGTGGCGCGGGCGCCGTGTTCCGCACCATCCCGTCGAAAATCCTCACCCTTGAGCAGCTCAACGCCCCGAAGATCTTCGCGGAACTCGCGCTCAAGCCGCGCGGCCTCGTGCTGGTGACCGGTCCCACCGGCTCGGGCAAGTCCACCACGCTGGCGGGCATGGTCAACCACCTGAACGAAAACGAATACGGCCACGTGCTGACCGTGGAAGACCCGATCGAATTCGTGCACGAATCCAAGAAGTGCCTCGTGAACCAGCGCGAAGTGGGGCCTCATACGCTGAGCTTCGCCAACGCGCTGCGCTCCGCGCTGCGCGAAGACCCCGACGCCATCCTCGTGGGTGAAATGCGTGACCTCGAAACCATCCGCCTCGCATTGACCGCCGCCGAGACGGGCCACCTGGTGTTCGGCACGCTGCACACATCGAGCGCTGCCAAAACCGTCGACCGGATCGTCGACGTGTTCCCCGCTGCCGAAAAGGACATGGTGCGCGCCATGCTGTCCGAATCGCTTGTGGCGGTGATCTCGCAGACCCTGTGCAAACTCAAGGACGGCACGGGCCGGGTCGCCGCCCACGAGATCATGCTGGGCTCGCCCGCCATCCGCAACCTGATCCGGGAAAACAAGATCGCGCAGATGTACTCCTCCATCCAGACCGGCAACAGCATGGGCATGCAGACCCTCGACCAGAACCTGGCCGATCTGGTGCGCCGCAACGTGATCTCACCGGCCGAGGCACGAGGCAAGGCCAAGACACCCGAAAACTTCCCCGGCTGACCGGCAAACCGGGCAGTGCCCAAGAGGCTGCGTTCGACGAGGTGGTAGGGTTTGCGCAATGGCGTTGAAGAAACTGTTCGGCCGACTCAAGCGAGGCGCCGCACCGGTGGCGGCTGTGCCGGCCCACGACGGTGCGGCATCCGATTCGGCCTTTTTTTCCACCCAGTTCCTCGAACGTTCCGGGGACAGCCAACTGCTTGCCACCTGGTCGGCACGGGCCCCGGAAATCGGTGCCCAGCCGGTCGACCGCGCGGTCGCCGAGCCGATGTTCGCCCGCATCTGGGGCGGCGACCGCTGCGTGACGGCGCTCGCGGCCGACGACATCGTGAAACTGAGCCGTTACCTGCACTTCGTCACCGTACCGGCCGATCGAGAAGTCATTGGGCAGGACGAACAAGGCGACTACATGCTGATCGTGCTTGACGGCACCCTGGGCGTCGACCGTGTGCAGCCCTGGGGTGGCCGCGTACGGCTGGCCGAGGCGCGTGCAGGCGACATGCTGGGTGAAATGTCACTGCTCGATGCCGGCGCGCGGTTTTCCGCATGCACCACCCTGACGCCCTGTACGCTCGCCGTGGTGGACGCCCGGCGCTTGGATGAGATGATCGCCAACGAACCCCGCCTCGGCCTGGCCTTGCTGGCCACGCTGTCGCGGCGGCTCTCACTCCGGCTGCGCCAGGTCAGTGCACGCCTCAGTGCCTTGTTGTCCAGCAATTGACCGAAGCATTCTCAGGGGTACGACCATGGAAAGAGACCAGGCATCGAAATTCGTCAACGACCTGCTGCGCCTGATGGTGTCGCGCAACGGGTCCGACCTCTTCCTGACGGCCGACTTCCCGCCCGCCATCAAGGTGGATGGCAAGGTGACCAAGGTCTCGCCGCAGCCATTGACCGGGCAACACACCATGGCCCTGGCGCGCTCGGTGATGAACGACAAGCAGGCCGCCGAGTTCGAGCGCACGAAGGAATGCAACTTCGCGATCTCGCCCCAAGGCATCGGGCGCTTCCGGGTCAATGCCTTCGTTCAGCAAGGCAACGTCGGCCTCGTGATGCGGACCATCCCGCAAACGCTCCCCACCATTGACGGGCTGAACCTGCCGCAGGTGCTCAAGGACGTCACGATGACCAAGCGCGGCCTTGTGATCTTCGTCGGTGCCACCGGCTCCGGCAAGAGCACATCGCTTGCCGCGATGGTCGACTACCGGAACGAGAACTCGCAGGGTCACATCATCACCATCGAAGACCCGGTGGAATTCGTGCACCCGCACAAGAACTGCATCGTGACGCAGCGGGAGGTGGGCCTCGACACCGAAGGATGGGAGCAGGCCCTGAAAAACACGCTGCGGCAGGCCCCCGACGTGATCCTGATGGGCGAGATCCGTGACCGCGAAACCATGGAGCATGCCGTGGCATTCGCCGAGACCGGTCACCTCTGCATGGCCACGCTGCACGCGAACAGCGCCAACCAGGCCCTCGACCGCATCATCAACTTCTTCCCCGAGGAGCGGCGCGCACAGCTCCTGATGGACCTTTCATTGAACCTGAAGTCCCTCATCTCGCAGCGCCTGCTGCCGCGCCAGGAAGGCAAGGGACGCATTGCCGCCGTCGAAATCCTGTTGAACACCCCGCTCATCTCGGACCTGATCTTCAAGGGCGAGGTGAGCGAAATCAAGGAGATCATGAAGAAGTCCCGCGAGCTGGGCATGCAAACCTTCGACCAGGCGCTGTTCGATCTCTATGAAAACCAGCTCGTCACGTACGAAGACGCGCTGCGCAACGCCGACTCCGTCAACGACCTGCGCCTGCAGATCAAGCTCCACAGCAACCGTGCCCGCACGATGGACCTTTCCGCTGGCACGGAACACCTCACCATCGTCTGATGTCTTCACGTTCCTACGAACCCATCCCGCCCCGTCGCGTGGCCTTTCTTGGCCTCGGCGTCATGGGCTATCCCATGGCGGCGCACCTGGCCCGCGCCGGCCATGAGGTCACTGTCTTCAACCGCACGGCTGCGAAGGCCGCGCAATGGGTCGCCGAACACGGCGGCAGGCAGGCCGCCACGCCCAGGCAAGCCTCGGCCGATGCAGACATCGTGCTGGCATGCGTCGGCAACGACGACGACCTTCGCCAGATCACGCTCGGCCCAGACGGTGCTTTCGAAGGCATGCGCGCCGGCGCCGTCTTCGTGGACCACACGACCGCCTCGGCCGAAGTGGCGCGCGAGCTTGCGGGCGTCGCATGTGAACGAGGCCTGCAATTCATCGATGCGCCCGTCTCGGGCGGCAACGTCGGGGCCCTCCATGGGGCGCTGACCGTGATGTGCGGGGGCGATGCCAAGGCCTTCGATGCCGTTCGACCGGTCCTTCTCGCCTTCGCCAAGGCCGTCACACGCCTCGGTGACAGCGGTGCCGGCCAGCTTGCCAAGATGGTGAACCAGATCTGCATCGCGGGGCTGCTGCAGGGGCTGGCCGAAGCCATCGCGTTCGGTCAAAAGGCGGGCCTCGACATGAAGGCCGTGCTGGAAGTGATCGGAAAAGGCGCAGCCCAGAGCTGGCAGATGGACAACCGCGGCCCCACCATGGTCGACGGCAAGTTCGACTTCGGTTTCGCGGTGGATTGGATGCGCAAGGACCTCGGCCTGGTGCTGACCGAAGCCCGGCGCAATGGCGCCCGGCTGCCGGTCACAGCGCTGGTGGACCAGTTTTACGCCGATGTGCAGGCCCTTGGCGGCGGGCGCGACGACACGTCCAGCCTCATAAAAAGGCTTTAGCCCCCCAGTCGCTTCGCTCCTGCCCCCGAGGGGCGACCCCGGGTCGACCGGCAAAGCCGGTCTCGCGGGTGGCTTGATGTGCGGCTTCGCTTCGCTTGCCTGCCTGTCGGGCGCGGCTCGGGGCTTTGCTTGCTTCGCTTTGCTCGCCTGTGACTTGGTCAGGGCTTGTTGGTGGCGGGCTGCCTGGCGTTGTTGGTGGGGGCGCCCAGGGGTTGCAGTGTGGCGAGTTCGGCTTCGGTGATCACCTCGAACACGCGCACGACTTTCTCGACGCCGCGGATGGTGCGCACCAGGTCGACAGCGCGCTGGCCCTCGGCTTCGGTGACTCGGCCCATCAGGTACACGATGCCTCGTTCGGTCACCACCTTGAACGCGGTGGCCGTGATGTCGCCGGCATCCACCAGCGTGGCTTTCACCTTGGTGGAGATCAGTGCGTCATTCGAGCGGTTGGTCAGTGAACTTGAAAAACCGATGGCGAGTTCGTTGACGGTGGACCGGACATTGTCGACACGCGCCACTGCTTGCTCGACCGCCGCCTTGTCTGCTTCGTTCGGCACCTCGCCGGTGATCAGCGCAATGCGGTTGTAGCTCGTGACGTTGATGTGGCCACGGTCGCCAATGGCTTCACGGATGCGTGGGCCTGCTTTCAGCTCGATGGTCTGGTCATCGATCTGCGTGCCGGAGCTGCGCCGGTCGGTGGCCATCAGCGTCCCGCCCACCACCGCGCCTCCGACGAGAAGTGCGGCGCAGCCGGTCAGTGTGGTGGAAGCAGCGAGCGCGCAGGCGATCAGCGCAAAGCGGAACTTCGATTCCGTCATGTATTTTCCTGTTCTCCGAGCAATTGCAGGTCCACCGCGTCGCACAGGCAGTGGATGGCGAGGATGTGGACTTCCTGAATGCGGGCCGTGCGTTCGTGCGGCACGCAGATGTGCACGTCGGTGTCGCTCAACTGCTGATTCATCTTGCCGCCGCCCCGCCCGGTGAGGGCGATGACGGTCATCTCCTTGGCGTGCGCCGCCTCGACGGCGGCCAGCACGTTGGCCGAGTTGCCGCTCGTGGTGATCGCGATCAGCACGTCACCCGGCTGGCCGAGGGCTTGCACCTGCTTCGAGAAGATCTGATTGAAGTCGTAGTCGTTGCCGACGGCCGTGAGGATGGAACTGTCCACCGTCAGCGCAATGGCCGCAAGACCGGGGCGCTCGCGTTCAAAGCGCCCGACGAACTCGGCGGCAAAATGCTGGGCATCACTGGCCGAACCGCCATTGCCGCAAACCAGTACCTTGCCGCCGCCTGTGATGCAACCCACCACGGCGTTGACGGCGTCCGCAATCGGGCGCGAAAGAATTTCGGCAGCGGCGTACTTCAAGTCGGCGCTGTCGAAGAATTGTTGCTGGATGCGTTGTTCGAGCATGGTTCCGGATTTTAAGACACGGCCTGTGCATCCAGGTTCCGTGCCGGTGCAGGGCCGTCATTGTGGCTCGTCGTTGAATGCGGCCCGAAGCCATTTCAGATCGTGGCCGTCGATCACGACCACATCGAAGCGGCAAAGCGGAGGAGAAGCGAAGCTTTGCAGGTAGTGACGGGCGGCATATCGTACGCGCCGCTGCTTGGTGGCCGTGACGCTGGCCGCCGCGCCGCCGTGGCGGGCATGGCGGCGCCGTCGGACTTCCACGAACACCAGTGTGCCATCGCGGTCGCGCACAATCAGGTCCACTTCGCCGCCGAAAGCCCGCGGTCCTGCCGCGACACGGTAGTTCCGTGCGATGAGCCGGAGTCCGTGGCGGACCAGATGGTCCAGGGCTCGCTGCTCGCCTTCATCTCCCAACCGTTTTGTGGTGCCTGTCATGGACTCTCCGATCCGCCCGACCCAGTTGTTGCAAGCCGCCGAGGCAGCGGCGGGAACGCAGCAGTATCCGGCGCCGGCGCTTTATGTTGTCGCCACACCCATCGGGAATCTCGCCGATCTGAGCCTGAGGGTGATCCACGTTCTGTGCAAGGTCGATGCGGTGGCGTGCGAAGACACTCGCCATACCAGCTCGCTGCTGCGCCACCTCGGGCTCGACAAACCTCTGCTTGCTTTGCACGAGCACAACGAGCGCGAAGCTTCCGCCGCCGTGCTGGGCCGACTCGCCGCCGGGGAGCGTGTGGCCTATGTCAGCGACGCGGGTACGCCGGCGGTCAGCGATCCCGGCGCTGCGCTGGTCGCCGCCTGCCAGGCGGCCGGCTACCGCACCGTGCCGGTGCCTGGTCCCAGCAGTGCGCTGGCGGCACTCTCCGTCGCCGGCGATACGGTGGCCCGCGGTTTCATGTTCATCGGTTTCCTGCCCCCGAAAGGCAATGAGCGGGTCGCCGCGCTGGACGCGCTGGCTGCTCGCGACGATGCCCAGGTGCTGTTCGAGGCGCCGCACCGCATTGATTCGCTGCTCAAAGGCCTGGCCGGCGTGGCGCCCCATCGCACGATCACCATTTGCCGGGAGTTGACGAAGCAGTTCGAAGGCGTCTCGACCATGCCTGCGGCCGATGCGCCGGCGTGGCTTGCGGCCGATGCAAACCGGTCACGCGGTGAATTTGTGCTCGTGGTGCATGCGCAGGCCCCGGAACGGACCGAAGGTGCTGACGGCGCGAACGACAAAGTGCTGCGCACACTGATGGCCGAGCTGCCCCTCAAGCAGGCGGTCAGCCTCGCGGCCGAGCTGACCGGGGCCCCCCGCAACACGCTGTATGCGCGCGCCCTCGCACTCAAGCAGGCGATGGCCGACTGACCCGGAGGGCGCTGCAGGTCACCAGTTGTCGTGGTCGTGCGTCTGGCGGGCGATGCTCTCGCGGGCGCGATCCTGCATCGCATCGATGCGCTCGCGCTCCCGGTAGCTCACACGGCCGTCGGCGCGAGCCCGGGCTTCGACGCGGCGGATGTGCTCTTGCTGGCGCAGCAGCCGGTGGGTTTCGCGTGGCGTGAGCCGGCCCGTGGCTTCCCCGTGGCGGATGGCGCGCATCTGGCGCTGCTGGCGTTCATCGATGCGGTCACCGCGGTGATCGCCCCCTGTTTCGTAGCGGTGATCCTGGGCCGCAGCTTGCCCGGCGAGGCCGGCAAAGGCGGCAATGGCAACAGCGGTGCTGGCGACAAGGCGTTTGATGTGATTCATCTGGATTCCTTCCGGGTGAGAGTGAACAAACAGGCTGTGCGGCACGCATGTACAACGGCAATTGACCGTTACCCGGCTGACATCGTGTTGGTAAAGAACTGTGAGCGCAGGGAGGGCCCCACAAAGTCGGGGTGGGCTCCTACAATCGTTGCCATGATCTCCCGCGAACCCACCCTCGAACGTCTGGCGGTCGCCAGATCCTTGTTGCTCGATCCGTTCGGTCTCACCGACGAAACCGTGGCCAATGCGCTGAAGACCATTGCGGCCCATCGCATTGACGACGCGGACCTGTACTTCCAGTACACCCGGAGCGAAGGCTGGAGCCTCGAAGAGGGCATCGTGAAGTCCGGCAATTTCGGCATCGATCAGGGCGTCGGTGTGCGGGCCGTGGCCGGAGAGAAAACGGCATTCGCGTACTCCGACGACATTTCCGAAGCCGCACTGCTCGATGCGGCCCGCACGGTTCGCTCGATTGCCGCCGCGGGACAAAGCCTGTCGGTCAAGGTGCCGTCGTCGCCCAAGGTGGCCGGCACTCGCGTGCTCTATGCCCCCACCGACCCCATCGCCACCCTCGACAGCTCGCAAAAAGTGGCGCTGCTCGAACGGGTCGAGAAACTGGCCCGGGCGAAGGATCCACGGGTCAAGCAAGTGATGGCCGGCGTGGCTGCCGAATACGACGTCGTGCTGATTGCCCGTGCCGACGGCACGCTCGCGGCCGACGTTCGACCCCTGGTGCGGCTGTCCATCACCGTGATCGCCGAGCAGACCATCGGTGGCGCGGTGCGGCGCGAGATCGGCTCGGGCGGCGGCGGTGGCCGGTTCGGGCTGGGGTATTTCCAACAGGACATCATCGAGCAGTACGTCAATGACGCGGTGAATGCGGCGCTGACCAATCTCGAGGCGCGCCCAGCCAAGGCCGGCGAAATGAGCGTCGTGCTCGGCCCGGGCTGGCCAGGCGTGCTGCTGCACGAGGCCGTCGGGCATGGGCTCGAGGGCGACTTCAACCGCAAGGGCTCGAGCGCGTTCAGCGGCCGGATCGGCCAGCGCGTGGCGGCCAAAGGTGTCACCGTGCTCGACGACGGCACCCTGCCCGATCGCAGGGGCTCCTTGAATGTCGACGACGAAGGCAATGCCAGCCAGCGCAACGTGCTGATCGAAGATGGCATCCTCAAGGGCTACATCCAGGACGCGATGAACGCGCGATTGATGGGCGTGGCGCCTACGGGCAACGGGCGGCGGGAAAGCTATGCGGCGGTGCCCATGCCCCGCATGACCAACACCTACATGCTGGGCGGTGACAAGACGAAGGAAGAGATCATCGGCAGCCTCAAGCGGGGCCTGTACGCCACGAACTTCGGCGGGGGGCAGGTCGACATCACGAGCGGCAAGTTTGTGTTTTCGGCGTCCGAGGCATTCTGGGTCGAGAACGGGAAGATCCAGTACCCCGTCAAGGGCGCCACCATCATCGGCAATGGCCCCGATGCGCTGACTCGCGTCAGCATGATCGGCAACGACATGAAGCTCGATACCGGCGTGGGTGTGTGCGGCAAGGAAGGCCAGAGCGTGCCGGTGGGCGTGGGGCAGCCCACGCTGCGCATTGATCGGCTCACGGTCGGTGGCACCGCTTGACGGGACTCCCGGGGCCCGTGCTACATTACCTCCCATGCGTCTCGTTGCGTCCCACTTTGGCTTTTACTTTTGGATCTTGCCTACATCCGGCGGAGAGAGAAGCGCGTAGCCTGAAAAAACGCAACTGACTCAAGAAAACCGCCGGATCCACGGCGGTTTTTTTTCGCCCGACCATCCTGACGCCATTCAAGTACTTCCCTCAAGGAGCCTTTTCCGATGAATGCCAACGCAACCAGTGCCGCCGAAGGATGGACTGCACCTGCTGACCGCACGGGTCAGACAGACGACGAGCGAATCGTCAACGTGACGCCGCTGCCGCCGCCCGAGCACCTGGTTCGGTTCTTTCCCATCCGGGGCACGCGCGCCGAAACCCTCATCGCCGACACGCGTCAGCGCATCAAGGACATCATCCAGGGACGCGACGACCGGCTGCTGGTCATCATGGGTCCCTGCTCCATCCACGATCCCGTCGCGGCCATCGAATACGCCGGCCGCTTGCTTGCGGAGCGCAAGAAGTACGAAGGCACGCTCGAGATCGTGATGCGCGTGTATTTCGAGAAACCGCGCACCACCGTCGGCTGGAAGGGCCTGATCAACGACCCCTACCTCGATGAAAGCTACAAGATTGACGAAGGCCTGCGCATGGCCCGCCAACTGCTGACCGAGATCAACAAGCTGGGCGTGCCTGCGGCCAGCGAGTTTCTCGACGTGATCTCTCCGCAGTACATCGGCGATCTGATCTCCTGGGGGGCCATCGGCGCACGTACCACGGAAAGCCAGGTGCATCGCGAACTCTCTTCGGGCCTGTCGGCGCCCATCGGATTCAAGAACGGTACCGACGGCAACATCCGCATCGCTACCGACGCGATCCAGGCGGCAGCGCGCTCACACCACTTCCTGTCCGTTCACAAGAACGGGCAGGTGGCCATTGTCGAGACGGCAGGCAACCCCGATTGCCATGTGATCCTGCGTGGGGGCAAGGCGCCCAACTATGACGCGGCGCATGTCGAAGCAGCATGCAAGGACCTCGAGGCCGCCAAGCTCCTGCCGTCGCTCATGGTGGATTGTTCGCATGCCAACAGCAGCAAACAGCACCTTCGCCAGATCGATGTGGCGCGCGACATTGCCACGCAAGTGGGCAGCGGCTCGCGCCGCATCTTCGGTGTGATGGTCGAGAGCCACCTCAACGGCGGCGCTCAAAAGTTCAGCGCCGGCAAGGACGATCCGACCCAACTCGCCTACGGGCAAAGCATCACCGACGCCTGCCTCGGCTGGGACGATTCGCTGGGTGTGTTGCAAGTGCTCAGCGAAGCGGTGCGGGCCCGTCGCGGCTGAAACGCTCGGGCACGGCGCGAATGCCGTGCCCGTTGGGGTGCGCCGCGGCATCAATCGCGGAAGGCGCAACAGATTGCAAGCCGGGCAAGGGGCGGCAATAAGTCTGGTCCGGCGCTTGAGACCCGGGTTGAATGGGCATTTCGTTCCGAGAAGGATGTGCCGATGATTCGTCGCAAACGCACCGACACCCTGCCATCGATTGGTGAAGCCGCACGCCAGGTGCTAGCCCTCGCGCTCGCGAGCGTTGCCGTTACCGCCGCCGCTCAAGCCTCGCAGCCCCGTGAGCGGCTCACTGCCGAATCGGTGTTCAACCGCGCCGACACCAATCACGACGGGCGGCTGTCGAGGGCTGAGGTGGCCCGGTTTCCCGTCTTCACGGAAAAATTCGACGAACTCGATATCGACCACGACGGCAGTCTCAGTCTGAGCGAGTTTGAAGCAGGGTTCAACGCGCCCCAGTGAACGGCAGGGCGAGAAAGCGACACGTGGCCTGAAGACAGACAGGCCGCCTGCCCGTCACTTCGTCGAAAACAATTTCGCTGCCCGCCCCTTCAGTTCGAGCAATTCGCTGGGGGTGACTGAATAGCGCCCGTTCAGCACGTCCACCTCGACCCGAAATTCAACATCGCGCTTGCCGTTGGTGAGCAGGCCAGACGTGAATTCGTATTCTTCATTTTCGGCTGGCAAGCCGAGTTTGGCCACGTCATAGTCCTCGTATTGCACATTGCGGATTTCGCCGCTGGCGAGATCGAGGATGCCGGAGGATTTCACGACGGACTCGAGCAGTTCGTCGAAGATCGTGATCGGCAGTTTCAAGTCCACGGTGGGGGCTCCGGCGTCGGGGGAAGGCGCGGATTCTAGGCCTTCCCGCAAAACCGGTGAAGGTGCAGCCGTCCAGCTTTGCTTTCTGGGCGGCCCTCAGGCCCTTGAATCATGCATCGGTGCTGCCATGGTGTTCGGCCATTTCAGCCTCGATCGTCCGGAACAAATCGGCCATCGTTTTGCCCGGTTCATCGCGAAAGGTGCGCTCTTGGACGTCGAGCTGCTGAATGCGATCGACGCGGAAATTGCGGAATGCGCCACGCGTTTCGCACCAAGCCGCCAGTGTCCATACGGCTCCCCAGTAGAAGCAGCCTAGGGGGCGCAACGTTCTTTCGCTCCGCTGTTCCTTCAAATCCACGTACTGGATCGTGACGAGGCGACGCGCCTCCGTGGCCAAGCGAAGCGCTTCGAGCCGTGCGCGTGTCTTTGTGTCGAAAGGAATGGCAGGCGCATACACGGCCAGGCTTTCGGCCGCTGCCCTTGCCGCTGCCGGTAACACGGCCAGGATTTTCGACAACGCTGCATCTGCGTGGGACGACAGTGCTGCATCGAGGCGAGGATGCGCAATGCGGACGGAGGCCACCAGCGCCTGGGCTTCTTCATGGGTGAACATCAGCGGCGGCAGATCGAAACCCGGACGCATGCGGTATCCCACGCCCGCTTCGCCCTCGATGGGCACGCCTTGCGCCATCAAGTCCGCCACGTCGCGGTAGACCGTGCGCTCGGACACCTCCAGCCGTTCTGCGAGAAACTGAGCGGTGCTGAGCCGCCGGCCACGAATCAGCTGAATGATCTGGAACAATCGGTCGGCACGGCGCATGGCAGACAACGGAGGAGGAGCGGATGACATTCCATTCGCTCGCCATTGTGATGCGGCGAGGAGTGGCGCCCAGGCGGGCCACCGGGAAGAAGTGGCCGTGGCACACGGCTGATCAAACGTTGGCCATGCGCTCAAGCGAATGAATGCAGGCCCACGCGGTTGCCTTCGGTGTCGGTGATATGGGCGCAGTAACCCCATTGCTCGGGCAGCGCTGTCTTGGCCACGGCCACCGCACCGCCCGCCGCCGTCACCCGCGACAGCACCTCGTCGATCGACGGTGTGGAGAGATACACCACCGTGCCGGTCGGCGCTGGGCCAAGGCCTCCGCAGCTCACCGACAGGCAGCCTCCCACGCCATCACCCTCGCTCGGAAAGAGCGCCATTGAATGCACGCCGTTGCCCTCTCGCCGCAGCGGCAGGCCGAGCACTGCTTCGTAAAAGCCTTGAGCCCGGTCCAGGTCCAGCACGGGGATTTCGAACCAATGCAGCGCGTGGACGGCGGGACCGGCATACTGATGTTGTGGCATGAGACCTCCTTTTGCTTGTGTGGAAGGCCATGCTGCGCCGGGGCTGCTGACAACGTACTGTCAGCAGTCCGGTTCAATGGGATGAGGTCTGTCGCACCGCGTGCTCCCATTGCTGCATCAACCCTTCGGCTTGAGCGCGCGGCATGACCGGTTGGAAGCGTCGTTCCACCTGCCACTGCGTTGCCAAATCGTCGAGACTGCCATGAACGCCGCTGCTCAACCCTGCAAGGTAGGCCGCGCCCAGCGCGGTGGTCTCGATGACCTTGGGTCGTACCACCGGAATGCCCAATAAATCCGCTTGAAACTGCATCAGCAGATCGTTGACGCAGGCCCCACCGTCCACCCGCAGTTCACGCACGGGCAAGCCGCCCGCCGCCACGGCATCCCGGCTCATCGCCTTCAGCAGGGCGGCGCTTTGAAATGCAATGCTTTCGAGAGCCGCTCGTGCGATATGGGCCACGGTGCTGCCTCTCGTCAGGCCCACGATGGCGCCGCGGGCATCGGGCTTCCAGTACGGGGCGCCCAGTCCGGTGAACGCGGGCACGAACATCACGCCACCGCTGTCCGGCACGGATTCGGCGAGCCGCTGGACTTCACCGCTGCCCTTGATGGCCTGCAGGCCATCGCGCAGCCATTGCACCACGGCCCCGCCTACGAACACGCTGCCTTCAAGCGCATACTCCGGCTCTCGCGTGGGTTGGGCTGCGCTGGTGGTGATCAGCCCGTTCGCCGATGTGCGGAAGTGGGCGCCCGTGTGCATCAACATGAAGCAACCCGTGCCGTACGTGTTCTTCGCGAGCCCAGCATGCCAGCACCCCTGACCGAACAATGCACTCTGCTGGTCGCCTGCCACACCGCCGATCGGCAGCGGATGGCCCAACACTTCTGATTCGGTGTGACCGAACAAATGGCTGGACGGGAGCACGTGCGGCAGCATCTCGCGCGGGATGTCGAGCAGCTGGAGCAAGTCGTCGTCCCAGGTGTTGGTGTGCACGTTCAGGAGCAGCGTCCGTGACGCATTGCTGACATCTGTGGCATGGATGCGTCCACCGGTCAAATGCCACATCAGCCACGTATCGACGGTGCCGAACGCCAGATCGCCGCGCTTCGCGGCTTCACGCGCGCCCGGCACATGGTCGAGAATCCATTTGAGCTTTGTGCCCGAGAAATAGGCATCAACGATCAGTCCCGTGCGTTCGCGAAACATGGGTTCGAGCCCTTGAGCGCGCATGGCGGCGCAGGTGGGTTCGGACCGCCGGTCCTGCCAGACGATGGCGTTGCAGATCGGTTCGCCCGTATGCCTGTTCCACACCACGGTGGTCTCGCGCTGATTCGTGATGCCAATCGACGCGATCTCCCTCGGTGAAAGCTTCGCCTTGGCCAGCGCCTCCCGCGCGGTCTCAAGCTGCGTGCTCCACAACTCGCGCGGGTCGTGCTCCACCCAGCCGGGCTGCGGAAAGATTTGACGAAACTCCCGTTGCGCCATCGCGACAATCTGACCCTGGTCGTCGAAGACGATGCTGCGGGAGCTGGACGTGCCCTGGTCGAGTGCAAGCAGGTGGTTCATGAGGTGGCCTCGGACTGATGAAGGGCAATCCCGCACTGTCTGGCGAGCGTACCGAAACTTCCATGCCGTGAGTGGCCGGGTTCCCGCCCTTGCGCGGCATTGGAGCGCTCGTTAAAAGGAAGGACGGGAACGAACCAAACGAAATCCCCGCTCCACTGGGCGAGATGAAGACGCCATCCCCACCTGGTCACGTCCGTGGTACCGCATGTCCGAGGAGCCTGCTTGAGACCGTCTGTCTGTGATGTGCTCATTGTGGGCGGTGGCATCAATGGCACTGGCATCGCCCGAGACCTGGCCGGCCGAGGCCTGAAAGTCATCCTGTGCGAACAGGATGACCTCGCCGCACACACATCCTCGTCTTCAACCAAACTCATCCACGGCGGACTGCGCTACCTGGAGTACGGCGAGTTTTCCCTCGTGCGCAAGGCGCTTCGAGAGCGAGAGGTGCTCCTGCGCAGCGCCCCGCACATCATGAGGCCGCTTCGCTTCGTGATGCCGCACGACCCCGCGATGCGCCCTGCGTGGATGATCCGCGCGGGCCTCTTCCTGTACGACCACCTTGCCACGCGCGAACTGCTGCCTGGCTCGACTGGCGTTGATTTGCGTCAACATCCGGCAGGCAGACCGCTCAAGCGCCAATATGCCCGCGGCTTTGCCTACTCCGACGGCTGGGTCGATGATGCTCGCCTGGTCGTGCTCAATGCGGTCGATGCGGCTGAGCGAGGGGCCACCGTGCTCACACGCCATCGGTGCATCGATGCCGCGTGCGTCGATCGCCGCTGGAGCGTTGTATTGCAAGACGAGGCGGGACGCGAGCTGCCCATCCAGGCGCGTGCGCTGATCAACGCCGCGGGCCCTTGGGCCGCCCAGTTTCTCCAGGAACATGCCCATGTCGCCCCGTCGAAGACGCTGCGACTCATCAAAGGAAGCCACATCGTCGTGCCGAAACTGTTCGACCACGACCACGCCTACATCTTCCAGACCACGGACCGCCGCATCATCTTCGCGATTCCTTATGAATGCGATTTCACGCTGATCGGCACCACGGACGTGGAGCATCATGGCCCCGTGGGTCAGGTGCACGTGGACGACGGCGAGATCACCTACCTGTGCAACCAGGCGAGCCGCTATTTTGAGAAGCCAGTGTCGCCAGCAGACATCGTATGGACCTATGCCGGCGTGCGCCCGCTGCTCGATGACGAACGCTGCAATGCATCGGCCGTCACCCGGGATTACGAACTCGATCTGCGACCCGAGCCCGCGCCGTTGCTCACGATCTGGGGTGGCAAGATCACCACCTTTCGCAAGCTGGCTGAAGAGGCCGCCAACACATTGTGCCGCCACATGGGCGTGAAGCCCGTCCCCTGGACATCGGGAGCCTTGCTGCCTGGCGGCGACCTGTCCGGATGGATCGGTTCACCCATCAGCCCTGACAAAGACATTGCACGTTTCGAAGACGCCGTGGCTCGCCGTTACCCCGATTTGCCTGCCATGCTGCGCCACCGGTATGCCCGCGCCTACGGTACTCGCATTGAACTCATGCTGCGGCCCGACGGCCTTGGGGCAGAGATCGCTCCTGGCTTGTTCGAAGCCGAACTCCACTATCTGCATCGGTACGAATGGGCGCGGACGGCAGACGACGTTCTATGGCGCCGCTCGAAGCTGGGCCTGCACCTTTCCATTGACGACCGTGCTCGCCTTGCCCGCTGGTGTGATGTGCGTTGGCGTTAGCTGGCGGGGAACCGGCCGTGCGCGAGACCCTGAATTCCTGTGTCCGCGGTAGCGCCGCTTCATCCTTGAGCACAGGCCGTGACACTCAACTTTGTCTTAAGACGCTTGAGCACACATGCAAGCGCCCAAAAAAAAGCACGCTCGATATCGAGCGTGCTTTTTGAGATCCAGGCCACTGAAGTGGCCTTTTGTCAGTTTTAGAAGTTGTGCTTGATGCCGAGATCGAAGCCGTTCTTCTTGAACGTGGCCGGCATAAAGTCACGACGTTCATTCACATAGTCCGCATAAACGGTTGTGCGCTTCGACAGGGCGTAGTGGTAGCCCAGACCGAATTGCTTATCGAGCTTGTACTTCACATCAGCGGTCGATTCAGCTTGCAAAACGCCATAGCTGGCCTTCAGTTCACCGTTGCCGATCGGGGCGGTCACACCGATCAAGTAGCTGCGACGGTCGGAACCGGCGCCTGCTGCGGCCGGGATGCCGCTCGGAAGCGTATTAGCAGAAGAAGAGACGTTCGTGACGCTTTGATTGCCGTTCTTGCCGAAGCCGTACAAACCGATAACTTTTACCACCTTGAAATCCCATGCGGCATTGATGGTGGTCCAACGTGCGTCGTCATCCGAAGGATTTTCGTGGCCAACGCCCACCGTGATCGGGCCGCCGGTGTACGAAGCAGCGACGCTCCACGGACGGTCTTCGCCGGTCTGTTGAGCCTTCGAACTGTCCTGCTCAGCGATTTGGGCGCCAACCGTGAAGCCACCAAACGTCCCACGATAGTTCACCGAATTGGCATAACGGTTGGTGCCGATGCGGCCGCTGATGATCGAGGTGTTCGATGCCACCGTATCGGTGCCAAAAGGATCTGCGACGCTTTGCGACAGGGCATATGCAGGGTTGTCTTCGCGGCCCAGGTAGAAATCACCGAAGTTGGAGCGCAGGCCGACGAACGACTTGCCTTCCCAGAACACAGCGTTGGCTGCGCCGGTATCGGCGTCAAAGCGGTGCTCGAATTGGAAAAATGCCTTCAGGCCAGCGCCGAGATCTTCAACACCGCGAAAGCCAAGGCGGTTGGCCGAAGCCGCACGGATTTCGCGATTCTTGACGGCGTCAGCTTGTTGGGCAAAGCCTTGGTCGATGCGACCGTAGATGGTGACGGACGATTGAGCGAATGCGGAACCGCTGACAGCGGCGATCGCAGCGAGGGCGAGCAGAGATTTTTTCATGGTGTGCATTCCAACTTATTTGAGGTCA
>Ga0207679_10000201_pt1 | contig 48099 bp, 50 predicted proteins | sample KBSC73metaG_FD_184320 | JGI IMG/M metagenome (GOLD analysis project Ga0207679, IMG submission 184320) | Corn rhizosphere microbial communities from Kellogg Biological Station, Michigan, USA - KBS C7-3 metaG (SPAdes) (version 2) | ecosystem: Host-associated > Plants > Roots > Rhizosphere > Soil ... | reverse complement strand
GTGGGGTCGTTCGTCCTCAGCGGGCTGCTCCATCGGTTCGTCGAGCAGCCCGGCATCCAATTCGGCAAGCGGCTGCTGGGAGGCCGCTCACCCGCAGTGCCCACTGGAAGCATCCGCCGCGCAGGCTGACAGGTGGACGAGCCGGTGCCCTGCATTCCCGAGGGGCGCCGGTCACTGGCCCGTGGTTCGAAGACACATCACGGGTTTTGCGACGGCAGCGATACGGAGTGCCCTGCTTCCTCGAACGTCGAATCGAACATGCGCGACTGGGGCATCGTCGACACGCTGTGATGTCGCCACCAGCGGTCAGCCTGGGCAAGGTGCGTCTGGCGTGCCGCCTCTTCACGCGCCGCCGCCTTGCGGCGGACGTGGTCGCGGTAGGTGTCCCAGGCCCATGGCACTGCCACGCCCGTGGCCAACGCGCCAACGATGACGATGCACAGGGTAGCGTTGAAGCTGGTCATCAGTTCATTCTTGTGGATCCTGTGGCAATGTACCAGCCGCGTGCCAGTACCTTGCCGACACTTGCCGCTCGCACCGCCCGGCGGCAGCCGCCGGCCCGTCCCCTGGCCAATGCCAGGCCCCGCATGACGGACTCGCGAACACCGACACTCCGCGCTCGGCCAGGCGCTCGAGCACCTGGGCCACCGGATGGCCGAAGCGGTTGAGATAGCCGGCCTGGACGAGTGCGACCGACGGACGCACTGCATCCAGGAACGCCGCGGTGGACGACGTGCGGCTCCCATGGTGGGGAACGAGCAGCACATCGCTCGCGAGCGGCGCTCCATGTGCCACCAGTCGCGCCTCCTGGGCGCGCTCGATGTCGCCCGACAGCAGCACGCTGCCGTTCTCGCCTTCGACCCTCAGCACACACGACTTCGCATTGGGCTTCAGCGATCGGGCGTGATCGCTCTCGAGCGGATGCAGCACGTCGAACCTCACGCCGTCCCAGGTCCATGATTGCCCTGCATCACATCGCCGATCGGCCTGGGCCCGCCCCAGCAGGCGATGACCCGGTTCAAGCGAACTGAGCAGTTCATGCACCGGCAGTGCGGCCAACAGTGCCTCGGCACCGCCCACATGGTCGGCATCGCGGTGGCTGAGAGCGAGGCGATCGATGCGGTCTTCACCCCGCGCACGTAGCAGCGGCAGCAGCACGCGTTCGCCGGCATTGTCGTCGGGCGAATACTGCGGGCCGGTGTCGTAGACGAGCAGGTGTTGCCGTGTACGCACGAGCACCGAGGTGCCCTGCCCCACGTCCGCTGCAAGCAGTTCGAAGCGACCGTCTTGCGGGCGGTGCACGGCTGGCAGCAGGAGCGGCAAAAGCAACGGCACGGCGAGCGCCCGCATGCGCCAGGGCCACGGCATCAGGAAGCACACTGCACCGGCGAGGCCCGCCAGTTGCGCCCAGGCCGGTGCGGCAGGCGACGTCCACAGGCCTGCGGGCCACTGGCTCCATGCCTGCATCACGGCGCTGACCTGTCGCACCGTCCAGGCACCGGCGAGCCACAGCGGTGCCCACAGCATGCCCAGAAGGGCGAGCGGCGTGATGACGAGCGTGAACAGCGGAATGGCCAGAAGATTGGCGGCAAACCCCACCAGGGACAGCTGATGGAACAGCATCAATGACAGCGGGGCAAGGCCGATGCTCGCCGCGGCCTGTGTCTTGATGCCGGCGGCCCACAGGGCCTGCAAGCGTGCTTTCATGCCAGGCGCGACCGGTGCGACCTGGCGGGATGACACCATCAGCAGCGCCACCGCGCCGAACGACAACCAGAAGCCGGCCTGGAGCAGTGCCCAGGGATCCACCGCGCTGACCACCACCGCCGCCATGAGCAGCACCAGCGCAAGTGGCCAGCGGCAACCGGCCCAGCGAAGCAAGGTGACCGTCGCAAGCATCCACACCGTGCGCTGCGCGGGCACGCCCCAACCGGAGAACACCGCGTAGGCCGCCGCCGCGCCCAACCCACCCAGGCCGCCTGCCACAGGCGCCGGCAACCACAGGCACGCGCCGGCGCTGCGTGCCCAAAGCCGCCGCAGAAGCCATCCGGAGACCACGGCGAACAGGGTCACATGGAGCCCGCTGATGCTGACGATGTGCGCGATGCCCGTGTCACGAAAGACCTGCCAGTCGTCACGATCGATCGCAGCCTGGTCGCCCACCGAAAGCGCGGCCAGCACGCCCGCGGCCCGGAGGTCTGGCACGGTGGCAAACAGTGCGTCCCGCACATGCTGGCGCAACCTCTCCACCGGATGGCCGCAGCGGACGGCCAGGCGTTCGGGCGCCGGCCCCGCCCCGGGCCGGACCGAACCGACGGCGCGCACACCCTGTTCGAACAGGTGCAGTTCCTGGTCGAAGCCGAACGGGTTGCGAAGACCGTGCGGCCGGCGTAGGCGCACCGTGAATCGCCAGCGGTCTCCGGCACGCAAGTCAGGTGGCGGCCCATGGGAAGATGCGCGGCCGCCAAACCCCGCGTACCAGCCCAGCAGCACGCTTGGGGGCACATCCACCGGCGTGTCGTTCCACCGGGCGGCATGAACATCGAACCGAAAGCGCCGCCCGTTGTCGAGCACCTGAGGCAAGGAGGCGACCACGCCTTCGAGGGTGAGGTTTTCGCGTTCGAGATGGGCCGGCAGCGCCTGCGCCAACCGGTGCGTGGCCTGTCCGACGGACAGGCCGAACCCCAGCACCGTGATGGCAAGCACGCCCAAGCCGTACCAGCGCCGTTGCGCAGCCATGAATGCAAACGCCGTTGCGGCCACGACCATGGCGACTGTCCACGCCGGAGGTGGCAGCGCCGGCAATTGCAGATGAAGGAGCACACCGACCAGCCAGGCCGCACACAGCCCGCCCAAACGCCATCCGAAACTCAAACGTGACACCTCGCGATGCTGATTCCTCATGGACCGGACAACCCGCTGCGGTCGAGTGTAGGATTTGCCCCCTCATCTACCCTCTGAAAAAACATGTCCGTATACGACCGTCTCAAAGCCCTCGGCATCGAATTGCCGCCCGTCGCCGTGCCGGCCGCGGCCTATGTGCCTTTCGTGCAGACCGGCAATCTCGTTTTCCTGTCGGGCCACATCGCCAAGCAAAACGGCAAGCCGTGGGTGGGCCAGCTCGGCCTGAACATCGACACCGAAACGGGCCGCCTGGCGGCACGGGCCGTCGCGATCGACCTGCTCGGTACCCTGCATGCGGCGGTCGGTGACCTCAACCGCATCACCCGCATCGTCAAGGTGATGAGTCTGGTGAACAGCACCGCCACGTTCACCGAGCATCATCTGGTCACGAATGGTTGTTCGGAGCTGATCGGCGAAGTGTTCGGCGACAAGGGCAAGCATGCCCGCAGCGCATTCGGCGTGGCGCAAGTACCGCTCGGCGCATGCGTCGAGATCGACCTCGTCGCCGAAATCGCCTGACCCATGGCCGCTGCATTGCCCGACCGGAACACGCCTCGCCTGCTTTGGGCCATGGCCGGCGCATGCGCCATCGCACTGGCCCTCGCGCTGATCGCCCAGTATGGATGGGACATGCGCCCGTGCCCGTGGTGCGTTCTGCAGCGCCTGCTGTACATCCTCATCGGCCTGTTTTGCGTACTCGGTGCCATCTTGCCCGGTGCTCGGCGGCCGCTGGCCGGCGTGTCGCTGCTTGTCGCGCTGGCCGGAGCAGCATCGGCCATCTACCAGCACACCGTGGCGGCGGCGAGCTTCTCGTGCGACCTCACCCTGGCAGACAGGATCGTCAGCGGGTTGAAGCTCGATGCGCTGCTGCCATCGGTCTTCAGCGCCACAGCCAGTTGCGCGGAAGCAGCCGTGTCCGTGCTGGGCGTGCCGTTTGCCTATTGGAGTCTGGCGTTGTTCGTGTTGCTCGCGGTCGCGGCCGCCGTGATGAGCCGCGCACGCCGGCCACAGGGACATTGATCGAACGGCGTTGACCCCGTGGGTCGCCTGCGCTAACTTGTTCCTGTGTGTGTCCTAGTCTGGTCAGTGAAGGAGCGATCATGTGGCACTGGAACTCGCTGTGGGCGCCCGCACCTGGGGACCCGCCCGCGGTCGACGATCCCAAGCTGTACAACGCACCATGGACTTCGGAGCAGGCCTTCGTCCTCCAGTCCCGTGCCTGGGACACCATGGTGAGCGCGAGCCGCGCATGGTGGAGCTTCTGGATGGCGTCCATGCCGCTGCCCGGCCAATCCCTGGTGGGTGAGGTGGCCCCGAAGACCGAGATCGAATCGCCACCCGCACCGCGCTTGAAGGATGAAAGCCAGCACCCGGCCCCACCCCGTGCCCGCACTCCTGCCCCGGGCGCCAAGCGCGCGCCCCATGCGGAATCGCGCTCGGGCCTGCAGGCCCGCAAGCGTTGATTTGACATTGCTCCCGTGCCGCGCACGGGCGCGCCTGCAGAACCGCTCTTCCAGCCTGAACTCAGTGAGGTTTGCGGGGCCGCTTGAACGACTTGGGCGTGTAGACGTTGCCCTCCCATTCGCCCTTGGCCTTGGCGCGGCGAATGGCTTCGGCAGCACCGCGCGAAGCGCGCATCCGGTGCACCACCCACAACGGCAGGCGCACGATGGTGCGCACCGCATGATCGAACCGATGCCGCGCACGTGCACCCAGGCACAGACGCAGCAGCATCACTGCACACACCGCCAGCACGGCCCCTGCCAGTAACTTCTCGACCACGTCGGACTCCTCGATACGCCACGATCTTACACAGCCGCCCGGGCCCGTCCAGTGATCTTCGCGCGATGGGTCCCGCCCACATGCGGGATGGGCATTCCGGCACATTCGGCGCGCCGCATCCAGCAGGATTACGCTGCCCGCACCATGCGGCACATCCATGCACTTCCGTCCACCGTGCACCAAGTGACCGTGGTCGCCCGGCATCCGGTGCGATTTGCCTGGCAGGTGCTGCGCGCGTTCCGCGCGAACCAGGGCTTGCTGCTCGCCGGCGCCGTGGCGTACTACGCGTTGCTGTCCATCGTGCCATTGCTGATTCTTGCCGTGATCGCCTTGTCCCATGTGATCGATCAGGCCGAACTGCTGCAAACCCTCGGCATCTACCTCGAATGGCTTCTGCCCGGGCAGTCGGCGTCGATCGTGCGGGAACTCGCGAATTTCCTTGCCTATCGCAGCGTGATGGGCTGGGTGCTGCTGGCCACGATGCTGTTCTTCAGTTCACTGGCGTTCACGGTGCTGGAAAACGCGATGTCGGTGATCTTCCACCACCGCGTCGCCATCCGCCGCCGGCATTTTCTCGTGTCTGCCGTGCTGCCCTACTGCTACATCGTCTGCCTGAGCGCCGGCCTGCTGCTGATCACGGTGGTCGCGGGCCTGTTCCAGGTGCTGGGTGATGAAACGCTGCGCTTTCTCGGCCAGGACTGGTCGCTCGGCGGGGTGTCCGGTGTGCTGCTGTACCTGCTTGGCTTCGCCGGTGAGGTGGCGGTGCTCACTTCGATCTATCTCGTGATGCCCGTGGGGCGCCTGCGGATGCGCCACGCGCTGATCGGTGGCGTCACGGCCGCGGCGCTGTGGGAAGTCACACGCCATCTGCTGCTCTGGTACTTCGCGACCTTGTCCCAGGTCAATGTGGTGTATGGCTCGCTGACCACCGCGATCGTGGTGCTGTTGAGCCTGGAGATCGCCGCAGCCTTGCTCCTGCTCGGGGCCCAGGTCATCTCCGAATTCGAGCGGCTGGACGGTGGATCGCCCGGCGCGCTCCACACAGCGGCACCGGGACATTGACGGACAAGACGCACACACGAGGGAGGAATTGTCCTACACCGATGCGGTGTGCGGGAGCGCATAAATCAAGGCTGTGCGGCTTTCGCCGCGTTTCATCACTGCAGCAGGAGCTTCCCACATGAGCATGACCGCGAGCGACACCATCACCGACGGCAAACTGGTCTATCTGCCGCCCGAAGCTGGTGACGTGAACTCGCCGCGCTTCCAGCCCGACCCCGAATGGCTCGAGTCGGCTGAACCCACGCTGCAAAAGGCCGCCATGTGGCGGTGGTTCTCCACGCATTACGAAGACCCTGAAGTGGCAACCCCTCACGACGACGCGGGCAACTACGTGTTTCTCGATGGCGGCCCATTCCTGGCCGACAAGGTGATCCCGGACCGGTTCGAAGGCTTCGTGCCCGACGATGTGATCCAGGAACTCGTGCGCAGCGTGCAGGCCGAAGCCGGCAACGAATGGGCCGCCAAGGTGCTCGACCGGTTCGGAGGTTGACGTTCAGTCGCCAGTCACCCACTCGATGCGGGCGCCCAGCGCCCGCAGATTTTCAGCGAACCGCGGGTGCGCGCGCCGGATGGGCGCGGCTTTGCGGATCACTGACTTGCCGTCGATGCTGGCCGCGAGCATCAGCATGGCGACGGCCACGCGGATGATGTACGGACTCTCCACGGTGGCAGGCACCAGCCGCTTGCCGCCGAACGTCACGACCCGGTGGGGATCCGACAAGAAGGCGTGGGCGCCGAACCGGGACAGTTCGGAGGTCCATCCCATGGCACCGTCATAGACCTTGTTCCAGAACATCATGCTGCCCTCGGCCTGCACGCCAAGTGCCACGAAGATGGGCAACAAATCAACGGGCAGGTAGGGCCAGGGCGCAGCTTCCACCTTCTGCAAGATGTGCTGGGTGAACGGCTCGCGCACGCGCAGCGGGCCGTTCGTTTCGGCGCGCGACCACCCGCCTTCATGTTTCACCTGCACACCGAACTTGGCGAAGGTGCGATCGATGAGCGGGAAGAGTTCCGGCGAGGTGTTGCGCACCTCGACCTGTCCGCCGGTGATGGCGCCGAGGGCGAGGAAAGTGACGATTTCGTGGAAGTCCTCGGTGAACGTGAAATCGGCGCCGCCAAGCGCCTCCACGCCCTCGATGGTCAGCAGTGAGGTGCCCTGCCCCTGAATCCGGGCCCCCATGGCGCTCATGAACGCGCAGAACTCCTGCACATGCGGCTCTGAGGCCGCATTGGTCAGCGTGGAGGTGCCGTTGGCCAACGCCGCGCACAGCACGAAGTTCTCGGTCGTGGTGACGGAGGCGTAATCGAGCCAGTGCCTGGTGGCATCGAGCGGGCGTGGGGAGCGGATCAGCAGCGCACCATCGGCACGCTCCACCACGGCGCCGAAACGCTCGAACACTTCCACGTGCGGATCGATTTCCCGTACCCCGAGCGTGCAGCCTTTCACGTCGTTTTCGATGCGCGCCACGCCGAACCTGGCCAGCAAGGGCGGCACGAGCATCACGGAGGAGCGCATCGCCTCGGGCAGGCGATCGCGGTCTGCATCGAAGACCGTGTCGCGGTGGTGAAGGTCGAGCACGCCGGTATGGAAGTCCATCGTCACCGTGCTGCCGAGCGCGCGGAAGATGTCGAGGATCTTGCGCACATCGGTGATGTCGGGCACGCCGCGCAGGCGCACGGGCTCACGGGTCAGCAGCGTGGCGCACAGGATGGGCAGCACCGCGTTCTTGTTCGCGGAAGGCACGATGCGCCCGCGCAAGGGCGTGCCCCCATGAACGATCAGGTCGGACATCGGGGTGGTATCGGCGTGCATGGCGGTTCTCTTTGCTCCAGTAGGCCCGCCCGGACAGCGGGCAGTGCACGGATCATCGCTCCCCAATGCGCAGGCGATGGGAACTCGTGTGAAATCTGTGTGAAGTCGCGTTACGGTCCGCGTCGCAGTGCATGCAGGAGACCGGAAACAATTTGACATCGGAATCAGAACCATTCTCAATACACTAATGCCTTTTTTCCGGACCCCACAGGATTCCTGATGACCTTCATTCGCCCATCCGCCATGGCGCTCACGCTGCTCGCCCTGTCCCTGCCCGCGCTGGCCGATGAGAACCTGTTTGGTTACGTGCGAGGTGCCGAAGTGCTTCCAAAAGGACAGGTCGAGGCCTATCAATGGTTCACGCGACGGTCTGACAAAGGCGCCGGCAAATACCGCGCGCTGGATTCCAAAACCGAAGTGGAATACGGCGTGACCGACCGGTTCCAGGTGTCGGCCGAACTGAACATGCTGTCGATCAGCACGTCGGGCCTGGTCATCGACGGCTACTTGCCGGAAGACAAGAAGTACGGCCTGCGGCCTCAGGGCATCGAGCTGGCGGCGAAGTACAACTTCCTCAGCCCGGCCAAGGACGACTTCGGCCTGTCCGGCATCGCTTCGCTGGAGTACGGCACGCGCGACGTGCACTCGGGGCAAAAGAAGACCGAGTATGAATTCGAGACCGGGCTGCAGGCCCAGAAGTACTTCCTCGAAGGGCAGCTCACGTGGGTTGGCAACCTGGGCTTGCGCGCGGCCTATGAGAAGCGCAAGGCCATCGCCAACCTGCCTGACGGGGTGGAATGGGGCACCGATCCGGAGATGGAAATCTCCACGAAGATCGGTACCGGCCTGTCTTACCGGTTTGCCCCGGGCTGGTACGCAGGGGCCGAGGTGCTGCGCGAAGCGGAGTACGAGACGGATGTGGGCCTCGAACGCTGGTCCGTCTTCGCCGGTCCCACGCTCCACTACGGCGGCAAACAGTGGTGGGCCACACTGACCTACTTCAAGCAGCTGCGTGGTGGCGGCGAAAAATACGCGGGCCAGTCCGATGAGCACCTGCACCTGATCGAAAAGACCAAGAACGAAATCCGCCTCAAGCTCGGCTACAACTTCTGACCCCGCCATGGCCCGCTCTTCGCACGATTGGTGCCTGTTCCTTCTTCCGATGGCCGCGGTGGCCTCGCCTGTCCATGCAAGCGACTACCTCACCGTGCCGCAGGCCCAGGTGCTGCTGTTTCCCGCAGCGAAAAGCTTTGCCGAGCAGACGCTCAAGTTCGACGATGCGCAACGCGACCGCATCAAGGCCGCCGCGGGCGTTCGGCAACGGACGGGGGAACAGAAGGTGTGGCGCGCGGAGCGTGACGGTCAGTCTCTCGGCTGGTTCATGGTCGATGAGGTGATCGGGAAACACGAATTCATCACCTATGCCGTGGCGATTTCGCCGGACGGCCAGGTGCTGGGGGTCGAGATCCTCAGCTACCGCGAAACCCATGGCGGCCAGGTGCGCGATGCCGCATGGCGCCGGCATTTCACCGGCAAGACCCTGGCCGACCACTTCAAGCTCGACGACGACGTGCCCAACATCAGCGGCGCCACCTTGTCGTGCCGCAACGTGATGGATGGGGTGAAGCGGCTGCTCGTCGTGCACAAACTCTTTCTTGCCAAGGCATGACCCATGCACGAGTTGCGCCGCATGCGTCCGCTGCTCGGGACGTTCGTCGAGGTGGGAGCGCGTGGTCCGAACGCCGCGCAGGCCCTCGATGCGGCCTTTGCCTGCATCGCTGCGGCCCAGGACCGCTGGAGCTTCCAGGATGCGGGCAGCGAGTTGTCCCGGCTCAATGCGGCCGGCGGTGAACCCCTGGCGGTTCACCCCGCGACCGTCCGGCTGCTGCGCCTGGCGGCAGCACTGATGCGCCGCAGCGGCGGGCTGTTCAATTGCACGGTGGGCGGGGCGCTCGTGCAGCAGGGCGTACTGCCGGATCACGGCGGCCCGCCCGCGCTGCCACGCGGCTGTGCCGAAGACATCGAGACGGGCCGCCGATGGGCCCGCCTCGGCCGGCCGGTGCGTGTCACGCTCGATGGCATTGCCAAGGGGATGGCCGTTGACGAGGCCGTCGTGGCGTTGCGGCAGTCAGGCGCCACGGCCGGTTGGATCAACGCCGGTGGCGACCTTCGCGTGTTCGGTGACATGGTGCTGCCCGTCCACCGCCGTGAAGACGATGGGCACATGACACCGCTGGGTGCCCTGCGGGACGCCGCCGTCGCGAGTTCGCGTGTTCCCTCGCCCGGCGAGGCATCCGATCCTGCCTTTCCCGGTTGCCTGATCGGCCCTCCCGAACACCCTCCACGACCCGGAATCTGGACCGTGCTGGCCCGGACAGCCTGGCGGGCCGATGCCTTGACCAAGGTGGCGGCCTGCGCCGCTCCCGCGGACCGCGAGGCGCTGGTGGCCTCATTGGGGGGGCGCCTGCTGATGCAAGGCGAACACGCGACATGATGAAAGGCTATCCCCGCTGGTTCGTGCCGTGGCTCATCGGGACGCTGCTGCTCTCGCTCATCACCGGCCTGCTGCTCGGCGACAACACGCTCGCGCTGCGCGCCGATGTGGCCTTGCCGCTGCCCTGGCACTATCCCGCTGCGGGCCATGTGCCTGCCGCTGCACTCCATGCCATCGGCGGCTTCCTCGCCGTGATGTTGCTGGGCGCACTGTGGAGCGTGCACATGCGCGCCGGCTGGCATCGCCGTCGCAAGCGCACGAGCGGTCTGATGCTCGCCTTGCTGCTGCTCTTCCTGACCGCCACGGCCGTGGCGGTGTACTACCTCGGCAATGAAACCGCAGCGAATGCCGCGGCGTTCCTGCACCTGGGCGCCGGGCTGGTGGCCACGCCGGTGTTCGTGTGGCATTGGGCGAGCGCGCGGCGGTCGCGCAGGCGGCATGCCGCCCGCCATTGAGCAGCCTTCAACGAGGCGGGTCCAGCGGCTCGGCCAGGCAGCGCGACACGACCGGCGGACCGTCGCCGATGTGCAGTGCGAGGCGGCGCTCCCGCAGCGACACATCGTGGGCGGTGACGCGGTCGAAACGCCGCAGGTGCTCGACCCACGATTCGTCGAGCATGTACTCGAGGTATCGCCCAGGCACCGAAGGGTCTCGGAACAGCTCGCACGACAGCGCACCCTGGCGCAGACGGCTGCGTTTGGTGGCGAGCATGACCTCGCGGAATTCATCGGCACGGGCCGGATCGATGCGGTACTCGATGGTGGTCATGACCGGCCCGGCGCCGGGTTCCACCGGCATCTGGGGCGCCTTCCAGGCCTGCAGCAAGGTCATGTCCTCGAGGGCGTCGTCGGAGACGGGCTTCCAGCGCCGCACCACGGTCATGGCCACCCAGCCCACGAGGGCCGACGTGCACAGGCTGGCAGGCAATGACGTGAGGGACGCAAGCTGCCCCCACACCGCGGCGCCAAGCGCGGTGCCGCCCATCAGCGACATCTGGTAGATGGACATGCCGCGCGCACGCACCCAGTTGGGCAGGGCAAGCTGGGCCGCCACCACCAGCGTGTTGGCCACGGAGATCACGGCCATGCCGGCCACCATCATCGCCGGTGCTGCCACCCACACATTGGGTGCGAACGCAACGACGATGGCCGCAAGCGCCTGCACGGCCACGCCCGTGCGCACGAGCCTGTCGCCATCGAGGCGGCGACGGATGCGCGGCAGATTGGCCGCCGCCAGCACGGCACCGATGCCCATGCAGGCAAGCAGCAAGGTGAATGCCCCCGCGCCACCGCCGCCCGGCAAGTGGCGCGCCACGAGCGGCAACAGCGATGCCAGGCCCACGGCCTGGACGAAGAACACCGCAATGCGAAGCAAGAGGCCATGCATCTGGGACGATTGCCGCACGTGCTGCACGCCCACCCGCATGGCCCCGAAGAAGCGTTCGCCGGGCAGCGCGCTCGTCTTCGGTTCGGACTTCCAACGCATGATGACAAAGCCGGCGCCGACGGACAACGCAGCGTTCAGCGCGAAGACATAGGCGCTGCCGGCCGTAGCGATCAACCCACCGGCGAGGATGGGGCCCACGATGCGCGAAGCGTTCATCGCCAGCCCGTTCAGTGCGAGGGCGGCCGGCAGCTGGGCGCGTGGGATGAGTTCGGGGATGATGGCCGCGAACACCGGCCAGCGCATCGCCAGGCCGATGCCGTTGGCAAACGTCAGGGCCAAAAGCAGCGGCGCGCTCATGCCACCGCCCAGGGTCACGAAGTACAGCAATGTCCCCACCGCGGCCACCCAGAACTGCGTGACGATGAAGTAGCGCCGGCGGTCGAGGATGTCGGCCAGCGCCCCGCTCGGCAGGCCCAGCAGGAACACCGGCAGCGTGGACGCCGATTGCACCAGGGCCACCATCACCGGCGAGGTGGTCAGCGAGGTCATCATCCATGCTGCCGCCACATCGTTCATCCACATGCAGATGTTGGCGGTCAGCCAGGCGCTCCACAGCATGCGGAACACCGGCTGGGACAACGGCGCCCACGGCGACGCGGGCGCAGCAGGATCGCTGGACGGGACGGGAATGATGGGCTCCGAGGGGGAGGTCCCCCCATCCTATCGAAGAACGATGCGGCTCGCCATCAAAGGCGGCGGCGGTGCCGCCGCCTCCATGGTGTCACTCCGGCAACACGCGCGAGGCCTTGATGCCTTCCACGACCTTGCCCTTGCGAGCCCGCTTGCCGACGTACGCCGACAGCGCCGTGGCGCCGAGTGTGTCTTCCTTGGCCTTGCCACCGCGTCCGGTGCCCAGCACCTTGAGGGACGAGGCGCAGGTGGACACGGACACCAGCGGGTCCTTCGCGTCCACATCCATCAGCGTGAGCCCACGGCCGCCCTTGGGCTGCAATTTCAGTTCACTCACGCCGAAGACGAGCAGGCGGCCCGTCAGGCTCAGGCAGGCCACCTGGCTGTGACCGGCGGCCACCGGCACCGGTGGCAGCACCTTCTCGCCGGCCTCCAGGGTCAGGAAACCCTTGCCGCCCTTTTGCCGGCTGACCAGGTCGCCGGCATTGGCGAGCAGGCCGAACCCTCCCGTGTTTGCCAGCAACAGGGTGATGTCGGCGCTCGAGGCGAAGTAGTGCAGCGGCTGAGTGCCCGATTCGAGCTCGACGAGGGTCGTGATCGGCTGGCCGTCACCGCGCCCGCCCGGCAGCCCGGACACCGGGGTGGAATACACGCGGCCATTGCTGCCGAAGACCAGCAGGGTGTCTACCGTGCGGCACGGGAACACGCCGTACAGCGCATCGCCGGCCTTGAAGCCGAGCCCGCCCACTTCGATCTCGTGGCCCTTGAGCGCGCGCACCCAGCCCTTGAGGCTGACGACGACGGTGACCGGTTCGTCGATCACCTTCACTTCGGCCACGGCACGCTTCTCCGCCTGGATCAATGTGCGGCGATCGTCACCGTACTGCTTGGCGTCGGCCTCGATTTCCTTGATCACCGTGCGCTTGAGCGACGCCGGGTTGTTCAAGATGTCTTCGAGCTTGGCCTGGTCGGCACGCAGGCCGTCGAGTTCCTGCTGGATCTTGATGGCTTCGAGCCGCGCGAGCTGGCGCAGCCGGAGCTCCAGAATATCCTCGGCCTGGCGGTCGCTCAGTTTGAAGCGCTCGATGAGGGCGGCCTTCGGCTCATCCGAGTTGCGGATGATGTGGATGACCTCGTCGATGTTGAGCAGCACGAGCTGCCGGCCTTCGAGGATGTGGATGCGGGCGAGCACCTTGTCCAGGCGGAATTGCGAGCGGCGCTGCACGGTTTCGGCACGGAACGCGCACCATTCGCTCAACACCTGCCGCAGCGTCTTCTGCGTGGGCCGGCCGTCGCTGCCGATCATCGTCAGGTTGATCGGCGATGAACTTTCAAGGCTCGTGTGCGCCAGCAGCGTGGTGATCAGGTCGGCCTGCTCGATGCGGCTCGTCTTCGGTTCGAACACGAGGCGCACTGGCGCCTCCTTGCTCGATTCATCGCGCACCGTGTCCAGCACAGACAGCACCGTGACCTTGAGTTGCGTCTGCTCGGCAGACAGTGTCTTCTTGCCGGCCTTGACCTTCGGGTTCGTCAGTTCCTCGATTTCCTCGAGCACTTTCTGCGCGCTGGTGCCCGGCGGCAGTTCGTTGACGACGAGCTGCCACTGTCCGCGCGCCAGCTCCTCGATCTTCCAGCGCGCCCGCACCTTCAGGTTGCCGCGGCCGGTGACGTACGCGGCGCGGATTTCCTCCGGACTGCTGATGATCTGGCCGCCGCCCGCGTAGTCGGGGCCGAGGATGTGCGTGGCGAGTTCGTCGTCGGACAGCCGGTCGTTGCGGATCAGCGCCACCGCGGCCGCGGCCACTTCGCGCAGGTTGTGCGACGGGATCTCGGTGGCCAGGCCGACGGCGATGCCGCTCGCGCCGTTGAGCAGCACGAACGGCAGGCGTGCGGGCAACTGGCGCGGTTCCTGGAACTCTCCGTCGTAGTTGGGGATGAAATCGACCGTGCCTTCATCGATTTCATCGAGGAGCAGCCGGGTGATGGGGGCCAGGCGCGCCTCGGTGTATCGCATGGCCGCAGCGCCATCGCCGTCGCGTGAACCGAAATTGCCCTGGCCGTCGACGAGGGGGTAGCGCAGGGAGAAGTCCTGCGCCATGCGAACCATGGCGTCATACGCGGACTGGTCGCCGTGCGGGTGGTACTTGCCGAGCACATCGCCCACGACCCGCGCGCTCTTGACCGCCTTGGGGCCGCCGGGCGGCGTGAACGCCAGGCCCATGCGCTCCATGGAATAGAGGATGCGCCGCTGCACCGGCTTCTGGCCGTCGCACACATCGGGCAGCGCACGGCCCTTGACCACGCTGAGCGCGTACTCCAAGTAAGCCCGTTCGGCATAGTGGGCCAGCGTGACGTTGTCGCCGGTGTCGGTTTGGTCGTCGTCGTTCATCGTGAAGGTTCTGAAAGATTCGGTGGAATGGACAACCGCGAGGCGGGGGCCGGCAGGTGCCGCTGGCCGCGGTGGGCCCCGGCTTTCGCCGGGGTGACATTCTTGTTTGGGCGCAGCGCCACGGGCTGCAGCAGGCCACGGCTTTCGCCGGGGGGACATGTTTTTCGCGCTGTCATGCCGGCGAACGTCAGCACCCAGGCCCGATCGCGTTCCATTGCAGTGGTCGACAGCGCGGCCGCCGCGCTCAACGTGAAGCCCACACGAGGGCCGCCGTGGCGAGCAGCTGCAGGGTCAGCACGATGCCGAAACCCTGCCAGCTCGGCAGGAACTGGTCGTGCATGCGCTCGACGGCCCAGTGCCGCAGCGCGGCCGCATTGATCCGGCCATCGACCACCATGTCCTGACGCGTCAAGGTGCCCTCGTCGAGCTGCTCCCCGACGCGGCCGACGTAGTGCACTGCGACGCGCCGGATCATGCGCGGCATGCCAGGGTTCTCATGCAGGTACGTGCGAAACGCCTGCACGAGCTTGCGCGGTGACGACAAGGCCGCCGCCATGGCGCCCGGGCGACGCGATTCGATTGTTTCGATGAAGCGGCCGAGCGTGTGGTCGTACAGGTAGGCGCCGTGCGAGCGTGTCAGTGTGGCCAGCACGCGTCCGATGCCCCGCTGGTGCCCGACCAATGCATACAGCACCGGGAACACGAGCGCGGAAAGCACCACCATCAGCCCACGGTGGACGGTGCGGTCCGAAAACAAGAAGAACAACACCGCGCACAACGCGCTGAGCAGAACGCCGAGCACGATGCAGCGGGCCACCTCGACGGTGTAGCGGGCGCCCGATTTGAGCAAAGGCTGGGCGGCGGCCACGACGGGTGAGGAGCTCATGGGAGGGTCCGGATCCGCATGTCAGATGTCGAGCTCGACGTCGTTGCCGTGCAGTTCCATCAGATCGCGGCGTGCCTGGGCCTCGCCCTTGCCCATCAGCTTGGTCAACGAACCGACGGTGGCGGTGAAGTCGAGTGCACCGAAACGCACCTGCAGCAGGCGGCGCGTATCGGGATTGAGCGTGGTGTCCCACAGCTGTTCGGCGTTCATCTCGCCCAGTCCCTTGAAGCGTCCGATGGTCCAGGCGTTCTCGCGGGCGCCTTCCTTGCGGAGCTTGTCGAGCGCGGCGGCCAGTTCGCCATCGTCGAGCGCGTAGATCTTGGCCGCCGGCTTCTTGCCGCGCGCCGGGGCGTCCACCCTGAACAACGGCGGCTTGGCCACATACAGGTGACCGTTCTCGATGAGCTTCGGGAAGTGGCGGAAGAACAGCGTGAGCAACAGCACCTGGATGTGCGAGCCGTCGACGTCGGCATCGCTCAAGATGCAGACCTTGCCGTAGCGCAGGCCGCTCATGTCCGGTGAATCGCCCGGACCGTGCGGGTCCACGCCGATGGCCACCGAGATGTCGTGGATCTCGTTGTTGGCGAACAGTCGGTCGCGCTCGACCTCCCACGCATTGAGCACCTTGCCCCGCAGCGGGAGGATGGCCTGCGTTTCCTTGTTCCGCCCCATCTTCGCGCTGCCGCCGGCCGAGTCGCCCTCCACGAGGAAGAGCTCGTTGAGGTTCAGGTCACGGCTTTCGCAATCGGTGAGCTTGCCGGGAAGCACGGCCACGCCGGAGCCCTTGCGCTTTTCCACTTTCTGGCTCGCGCGCTGGCGGGTCTGTGCCTGGCGGATCACCAGCTCGGCGAGCTTCTTGCCCAGTTCGACATGCTGGTTCAACCAGAGCTCCATCGCCGGCTTCACATAAGTGGAGACGAGGCGCAGCGCGTCGCGGCTGTTCAGGCGCTCCTTGATCTGCCCCTGGAACTGCGGGTCGAGCACCTTGGCGCTCAGCACGAAGCTCGCCCGGGAGAACACGTCTTCGGGCATCAGCTTGACCCCTTTGGGCAGCAGGCTGTGCAGGTCGATGAAGCCTTTGACGGCGCCGAAGAGGCCGTCCTTCAGGCCGGATTCGTGCGTGCCGCCATTGACGGTGGGAATGAGGTTGACGTAGCTCTCGCGCATGGGAGCGCCGTCCTCCGTGAAGGCCACGCACCAGGCGGCGCCTTCGCCTTCCGCGAAGTTTTCCGTCTCGCCTTTGTCGGCGTAATGTTCGCCTTCGAAAAGCGGGATCACGGGGTCGGCCGTGAGCGTCTGCGAGAGGTAGTCGCGCAGGCCGCCCTTGTACATCCACGTGGTGACCTCACCGGACTTCTCGATGGTGAGCGACACGCTCACGCCGGGCATCAGCACCGCCTTGCTGCGCAGCAGGTGCGTCAACTCATGGCGGGGAAAATCCACGGTCTCGAAGTATTTGGCATCGGGCCAGGCGCGCACGGTCGTGCCGTTGCGGCGGTCGCCCGCACCGGCCTTGCGGACCGACAGGGCCTCGACCACATCGCCCCCCGCAAACGCCAGCCGGGCCACCTGCCCTTCGCGCCAAACGCTCACCTCGAGCCGCTTGCACAGGGCATTGGTCACGCTCACGCCCACGCCGTGCAGACCGCCCGAGAAGCTGTACGCGCCGCCCGAGCCCTTGTCGAACTTGCCCCCGGCATGCAGGCGAGTGAAGACGATCTCGACCACGGGGACTTTTTCCTCGGGGTGCAGGCCAAAAGGAATGCCGCGGCCGTCGTCCTGGACGCTGACGGAACCGTCGGCATGCAGGGTGACGTCGATGCGCTTGCCATGGTTGGCCAGCGCCTCGTCGGCCGCGTTGTCGATCACCTCCTGGATGATGTGCAGGGGGTTGTCGGTGCGGGTGTACATCCCCGGGCGCTGCTTCACGGGCTCCAGCCCCTTCAGAACCCGGATCGACGCTTCGCCGTAGGATGAATTGCTCGGTTTGCTTGCCATGGGCCGGAATTCTAGGGCGGCCCGCACGCCCCACCCCTGGGTGTCCCTTGCGGGGTTTGTCACACCGCACACCGAACCGCATCAGCAACTTGATAGATTTCCCCCGTACCACCACGGCGACCCGCCCTGCGTCATTGCACTAAAGTGTCGCGATGACCGCCGCCGTCCCACCCCCGCTGTCGATGAGACAAGTGCTGGCCTGTGCCGGCTTGATCGTCACCCTGTCGATGGGCATCCGCCACGGCTTCGGCCTGTGGCTGCAGCCCATCACCATGGAGCGCGGCTGGTCCCGCGAGACTTTCGCCTTCGCGCTGGCGGTGCAGAACCTGGCATGGGGCGCTGCCACGCCGCTGGCCGGCCTGCTGGCCGACCGGTTCGGTGCGCTGCGCGTGCTGGTCACGTGCGCTGCCCTCTACGCACTGGGCCTGGCCGGCATGGCGCTGGCCTCCACCGGCTTGGCATTCACCACCCATGCCGGCATCGTGCTGGGGCTGGCCCAGTCGGGCACCACCTACGCGGTGGTGTATGGCGTGATCGGCCGCAATGTACCGGCCGACCGGCGCAGCTGGGCCATGGGGGTGGCCGCGGCGGCCGGCTCTTTCGGTCAATTCCTGATGCTGCCCGTGGAGAACCTGCTGATCGGCCAGCTCGGCTGGCAGGCCGCCCTGTTCGCGCTGGCAGCGGCCGTGCTGGTCATCGTGCCGCTGGCCTTCGGCCTGAAGGAGCCCCCCTTCCCGCAACCCGCCACGGGCCATCAAAGCATTGGCGGCGCCGTTCGCGAAGCGTTCACTTACCCGAGCTTCATGCTGCTGATGGCGGGCTTCTTCGTCTGCGGCTTCCAGGTGGTGTTCATCGGGGTGCACATGCCCAGCTACCTCAAGGACCACGGGCTCACGGCCGACGTGGCCACCACCGCCCTCGCGCTGATCGGCCTGTTCAATGTGTTCGGCACCTACGCGACGGGCTCGCTCGGGCAGATCGTTCCGAAACGCTACCTCCTGTCGGCCATCTACCTGCTGCGTTCGGTGGCCATCGTGGTCTTCCTGAATGGGCCGCTGACACCGATGGCCGTGTACGTCTTCTCCGCCACGATGGGCGTGCTGTGGCTCTCCACCGTGCCGCCCACCAATGCGGTGATCGCGCAGATCTTCGGAGTGCGCCACCTGTCGATGCTGGGCGGCTTCGTGTTCTTCAGCCACCAGATCGGCTCGTTCCTGGGCGTTTGGCTGGGCGGCCGCCTGTACGACAGCACCGGCAGCTATGACGTGGTCTGGTGGCTCGCGGTGGGCCTGGGCGTGGTGGCCGCGCTCGTGAACCTGCCCGTGCGTGAGGCACCCATCTGCCGCCCCACTGCCCGGGCCGCATGAGGAGGCCTGCCGTGCGCCGTCTCGTGGTCTGGGGCCTTGCCAGCGCGGCACTGGCTGCCGTGTTCGCCACCTACCTGAGTCCGCAGCTCGCATTCACCCTCGTCAACCAGCTCTGGAATTGCTTGTGATCACACCGTCCCTTTGGATCGAGCGCTGGGCGCACCTGGCTCCCCCCGGCGGCACGGTCCTCGACGTGGCCTGCGGCTCGGGCCGCCACACCCGATGGTTCGCTGCCCGGCACCATGCGGTGACTGCCGTCGACCGCGACGCCGCCGCCACGGCGGCGCTTGCGCCCCTTGCCGAAGTCGTCGTGGCCGACATCGAGAACGGCCCCTGGCCGCTGGCAGACCGCCGCTTCGACACCATCGTGGTCACGAACTATCTGTGGCGCCCGCTGCTGCCCGTGCTCGTCGAGCGCCTGGCGGAAGGCGGCCTGCTGCTGTACGAAACCTTCGCGGACGGCCAGCAGACCTTGGGCCGGCCCTCCAACCCCGACTTCCTGCTGCGGCCCGGTGAACTGCTGGACGCCGCTTGCGGCCTTCACGTCGTGGCTTATGAGAACGGCGTCGAAGGCCATCCCCCGCGGTGCGTGCAGCGCCTGGCCGCCGTGCGGGCGCCGCTCACGGGCGAAAGCACGGTACGCTTGCCGCTGGCCGCCGAGTCGAATTTCCCCGCCTCTTCGAGGGTGAGTAAAATCGGCGGATTCCGAGGAACAACCGAATGAAACCCATTGTTGGCAGCATCGTGGCGCTCGTGACGCCGATGCAAGAGGACGGCAGCGTCGACTACCCGGCCCTGCGCCGCCTGATCGACTGGCACATCGCCGAAGGCACCGATTGCATCGCCGTCGTCGGCACCACCGGCGAATCGCCGGTCGTGTCCGTGGAAGAACACTGCGAAATCATCCGCGTGTCGGTGGAACAGGCCCGGGGCCGCGTGCCCATCATGGCAGGCACCGGTGCGAACTCCACGCACGAGGCCATCGAGCTGTCGCGCTTTGCCAAGAAGGCCGGGGCCGACTGCACGCTGTCTGTCGTCCCCTACTACAACAAGCCGTCGCAAGACGGGATCTACGCCCACTTCAAGGCCATCGCCGAAGCCGCCGACATCCCCATGGTGCTGTACAACGTGCCGGGCCGCACCGTCGCGGACATGCTGCCCGAAACCGCGCTGCGCCTGGCCTCGGTGCCGGGCATCATCGGCATCAAGGAAGCCACGGGCAGCATCGAGCGCGCGAGCTGGCTGATCAAGCAGGCCCCGAAGAATTTCTCGATCTACTCGGGCGACGATTCCACCGCGGTGGCCTTGATGCTCCTGGGGGGCCACGGCAACATCAGCGTCACGGCCAACGTGGCGCCGCGCCTGATGCACGAGCTTTGCGCGCTCGCGCTGGCCGGCAAGTCGCGCGAAGCGGCCGAGCTGCACTTCAAGCTGCTGCCGCTGCACAAGCACCTCTTCGTCGAACCGAGCCCGGCCCCCGCCAAATGGGCCATGGCGCGGCTGGGCCTGTGCGGCGAGGCCTTGCGCCTGCCCATCGTCCCGCTGTCGGCCGCGGGCCGCACGACCGTGGAACAAGCGCTGCGCGATTCAGGTCTCATCTGACGCCGGTCACCGCCGGCGCCGTCCGGCGGGAGCGAGTCCCCCGCCTCCCCATTGATTCCTCGGCCCCGTCCGGCCTCTTGGCCGGCCGAGACCGGCATGTGTTCCCCGGAGATGAACAACGTGACCTCTTCCACCCGCTCGACCTCGGAGATCCGCCCCATGCGCCTCGCCCTCCGGTCCATTTCGCTCGCCGTGGTGCTCGCCTTCGGTCTGTCGGGGTGCCAATCGCTCAATGACATGATGGGCGGCGACAAGGTCGACTACCGCGGTGGCGCCAAGACCGGCAAGACACTCGAGGTACCACCCGATCTGACGCAGCTGTCCACCGACAACCGCTATCAGCCCTCGGCCTTGCGGGGCGCCGTCAGCGCCTCGGAATTCTCCGCCGCCACCGCGGCACCCGCAGCCGGTGCCGCGGCCACGACCACCGTGGCACCGAACGCCGTAGGCGACACCCGAATCGAACGGCTCGGCACGCAGCGCTACCTCTACGTGCCGCTGACGCCCGAGCAGGTGTGGCCGCAGCTCGAAGCCTTCTGGCAGGAACGCACCCTGGCACTCACGGTCAACAAGCCCGAAGTGGGCGTGATGGAAACCGAATGGGCAGAGAACCGCGCCAAGCTGCCCCAGGACTTCGTCCGCCGCACCATCGGCAAGGTGCTCGATGGCTTGTTCTCCACCAACACGCTGGACAAGTACCGCGTGCGCGTCGAGCGCTCCCCCACCGGCACGGGCTCTGAAATCTACCTCACTCAAAGCGGCATGGAGGAGGTCTTCGGCGGCCCGATGAAGGACCAGGCGGCCTGGCAACCCCGCCCGCGGGACTACCAGGTCGAGAGCGAGATGCTGTCGCTGCTGATGCTCAAGTTCGGTGTCAAGCCCGAGCAGGCCAAGGCCGCCGTCGCCTCGGCCGACGCCGCACCCGCCCCGGCCGCCCGCGCCCGCACCCTCGAGGGTCGTCCGTCGGCCACCATGCAGCTCGACGATGCATTTGACCGCGCGTGGCGTCGCGTGGGTCTTGCGCTCGACCGCAGCGGCTTCACCGTGGAAGACCGCGACCGCGGTCAAGGCTTGTACTTCGTGCGCTACGTCGATCCGGCAAGCGCGGGGCGCGAGGAACCCGGCTTCTGGTCACGCCTGTTCGGCGACAAGAAGAAGGCCGACAACGCCTTGGCGCGCTATCGTGTCATCGTCAAGGGTGAAGGCGACGTGACCGAGGTGTCGGTGGAAAACGCCAGCGGTGCACCGGAGAATGGCGAAGCAGGTCAGCGCATTGTCCGTTTCCTGGTGGAAGAACTGAAGTAAGCCCCACGGCAGGCGGCATGTGCCCGTGATGCGTTTTTGCAGCCTGGGCAGCGGCAGCACGGGCAATGCCACGCTCGTCGAAGCCAGCAGCGGCACGACCATCACGCGGGTGCTGGTCGACTGCGGCTTCTCCCTGCGCGAGTTGACAGCCCGCCTGGCCCGCATCGGCCTGGCTCCGGCCGACATCGACGGCGTCTTCATCACCCACGAGCATGGCGACCACGTGGGCTGCGCCACCACCCTCGCCCGCCGCCATGGCACGGCACTGTGGACCAGCCGTGGCACCTGGCGGGCCATCGGGGAGCCATCGCTGCCCGCACCGCCCCGGTTCGCGCGCGATGGCGAACCCTTCGAGATCGGCGATCTGTGCGTCACGCCGTACACGGTGCCGCACGATGCCCAGGAGCCGCTGCAGCCCTGCTTCAGCGACGGCCATTCCAAACTCGGCGTGCTGACGGACGCCGGCATGGCCACGCCCCACCTGCTCGCCCATCTGCAGTGTTGCGATGCACTGCTGCTCGAATTCAACCACGACCGCGAGCAACTCGCCCGCTCGAACTATCCCCCATCGCTCAAGGCCCGCATCGGCGGCCGCCTGGGGCATTTGGCGAACGACACCGCCGCGGAAATCCTCGCGGCGTGCCAGCATCCGGGTTTGCGGCATGTGGTGGCCGCTCACCTGAGCGAACAGAACAACCGGCCCGACACCGTGCGGGCGCTGATGGCGCGAACCCTGGGCGGCGCTGCCGAAGACTTCATCGTCGCCGACCCCGGCTGCGGGTTCGGCTGGCTGGCATTGCGCTGACCGCAGCCCAGCAAAGAGGCGGCGCACAGCAGCCGCAGGACAAACACGCAGGACAAACAAAAAGCCGCCCGAGGGCGGCTTTGGCAAAACGGGGGAAACCCGATTTACTTCTTGGCGTCGGCAGCCTTGTTGGCGGCGTCCTTGGCAGCGTCGCCAGCCTTCTTGGCAGCGTCAGCGGCGGCGTCGACGGCGGCGCCAGCAGCGGCGGAAGCGCCGGCGGCAGCAGCGTCAACAGCGGCCGAAGCAGCGCCGGTAGCAGCCGAAGCAGCTTCGGTGGCAGCGGCAGCAGCGCTCGAAGCGGCCGAGGCAGCAGCGTTGGCAGCCGGGGTCACCACGGCCGAAGCAGCGCCGGCAGCCGTGTTGGCAGCGTCATCGGCCTTCTTGCCGCAAGCGGCCAGAGCAACAGCGGCAACCAGGGTGGCCATCAGAAGCGTCTTGTTCATAGTTATCCTCAAAAATGTCAAAAGGGGGTCAAACAGGGGTCGAACAATTACAGCAATGGGAACCCGAGTGACAGATCCCCAAGTGAGTCAGGCACGAAAAGCTCGAACCTTCGCATTGCCTAGCCCATGATTATAGGCATGTTAGGGAACATCCTTACAGACCGAGAGTCGCCGCCGGAAACGCTTCAGCCGATCGTTGCAAAACCGCATCAAGCGCCTCTTTCGCACGCACCGCATCGGCCACATCCGAGGACACGCTGGCACGGCAGGTGTCGGCATCGAACAGGCGCACCGTGACCACGCCGGGGGCCAGAAACATGCAGGGAATGGCCCCCGGCTCTGCCTCTTCGAGTGCGCGACAGGTCACCACGTGCGACCACTGGCGTCGGAATGTGACCCAGCGCGGATGTCGCCTGGCCACGTCGTCATAGTGCTGCGCCAGTACCGTGAGCCGGCGGTGCGACATGGCCCATGCAGCCAGATGCTCGACGACAGCGCTTTCGCCCAGTGGCCAACATGAGAAATCGGTGTCACTCAGCCAGATCTCCCGAGAACCTTCGGACGCCGCGTGTTCGAATGCGGCGCGAAGAGCGTCCTGGAACTCGCCTCGGGACGAGAGCATGCGATGCGGGATGTCGGCGCTCATGCGGTCCTCCGTTCATTCGGGCACGGCCCAGCCGGCCTCGACCCATGCGTCGAGAAGATCGCGCGCATCTTCGCTCAACTGGCCCACCTGCTCGGGCACCAGCCGCCGGTCGTCGGCGAGGCAACGCATCAGCCGCGCGTCATCGCCGCCGGCGATGAACGATTCCCCGTTGATGAAGACATGGCGATCGTCATACATCATGCGCGTGCGGCGGTCGAGCTGCACGCCCGCCCCCACCGGCAGAGCATCCGCCGGCTCGAACCAGACATCCGGCTTGGGCTCGGTCAGCAGCTCGCCCATGGCGCAATCGAGCGCTTGCGAATCGTTCACGAGGCGCGCCACTGCGTCGGCGGCAAAGGCGCGCAAGCCTGCAGGAATGCGGCCGGGCTCGCTGGTGGCGGGCTGCCCCTGGTCCTCGTACAAGACGTCCTGCTCCGGCTCTTCGGCAGCATCGAGCATGCGCTGCAACACCTCACGACCGAGCGTTTCCTTGGGCGGCGCCCTGAACCCGATCGATGCCGTCATGCATTCGCCTTCGGCCACGCCGTCATGCGCCCAACCGGGCGGCAGGTAAAGCATGTCGCCAGGTTCGAGCAGCCATTCCTCCTCCGGCTCGAAGTTCTGGAGGATGCGCAACGGCACACCGGGCACGAGCGTGGCATCGCGCAAGCGGCCAATGCGCCAGCGGCGGCGCCCCTGCACCTGGAGCAGGAACACATCGTATGAATCGACATGGGGGCCCACGCCACCCCCGTCGCTGGCCCACGAGATCATCAAATCGTCGAGCCGGGCGTCGGGCACGAAGCGGAACTGCGACAGCAGGGCATGCGCCGCTTCCACGTGGAGGTCGACCCCCTGCACCAGCACCGTCCAGCGGGGCTGGTCCACCTTCGGCAATGCACGCCGCGGGATGGGCCCGTGGCGCAAGGTCCATCCGGATTCATCGTGCACGATCAGCCGGGATTCCACACCTTCCCGGCCCGCCAGCCCGAAGAGCTCGGCGCGTGTCTGAAGCGCTGCGCCGCCGGGCACCGCCTGGCGCACCAGCAGCGGCTTTTTCTGCCAGTGGGTGCGCATGAAAGTTTCCGGCGACATGGCGCCGAGCAAGGGAACGGGTTTGAGAATGTCCATGCCCGATTGTGCGATCATTGGACGATGCTCATTTCCGCACCCTGCGTCGTCAGCCTCACCTGGCGACTCGAAGACACCCAGGGCAACCTGATCGACGAACTCGATGCCCCGGTGGAATTTTTTGTCGGAGGCGGCGACCTGCTCGCCAAGGTCGAGGAGGCCCTGCTGGGGCAAGAGACGGGCTTTGCCGCCCAACTCCACCTCGAACCGGAACACGCTTTCGGCGACTACGAACCCGAACTCGTCTTTTTCGAGGACCGCAGCATCTTCGAGGAGAACGTCGAGGCCGGCATGCAGTTCGAAGGCCCTCCGCCCGGCGCAAAAACACAAGGCCTCGCGCAAGACGCCATCTACACGGTCACCGAGGTGTATCCCTCCCACGTGGTGCTCGACGGCAATCACCCGCTGGCCGGCATCGCACTTCGCCTTGACTTGAAAGTGCTCGACGTGCGAGAAGCCACCGAAGACGAAATCGACAGCGGTTCGGTGACCACGGCCGGCCTGAGCGTGCTTCCGACGGCACCATCGAACAGCAGACTGCATTGACCCTCATGGGCCTCGCGAGGGAAGCGATGACGCTTCGCCGGCCCATCCCCAGGACGAAGACGAGGACGGCATGCCCGGCGAGGCCAAGAGTTCGCCCGGCAGAGGTCCGCCCCCGCATCAGCATGGCTGTTGTGGCGAGCACGTCTGGGCAAGGCGAAAACCGATGAAGTGCGCACGATTGTCGGGCCAGACCCAATCGAAGCGACGCAGGTCCAGCCTGGATGCAACGAACGACCAGGCCCCTCCCCGATAGATGTACCAAGCGCACCTTTGACTACCTGGCGAGCGCTCCGGAACACAGGTGGACACCCATTCGTTCACGTTGCCGATCATGTCGTACAAGCCGAATCGGTTGGGGCGGAACGAACCGACCGGAGCGGTTTGCTTGCCATCCCAGCGGCTGCCACAACCGTCACAATTGGCTCGATTCTTCCCCGGCTGGGCACCCCATGGGAATTTGGTGGACGCCCCCGCTCTTGCCGCATATTCCCATTCTTCCGACGTCGGCAAGCGGAAGGTCTGGCCGGTCTTGCGGCTGATCCAGGCCACGTATTTCTGGGCATCATTCCAGCTCACGTGAATCACCGGGCGATCGCCTCGACCCCATCCCTGGTCGAAAGGATACTGACAGACTTCGCCGGCCACGCAAGGCGGATGCACTGGCCGGTTCATGTAGGCCCAGTCGGACGGCTCGTTGACACAACCTCCGTCCGCGACACAAGCGTCATACTGGGCAAAGGTGACTTCGGTCGCCGACAGCTTGAAGGCGGCCACCTTGATGGTCTGCTCGACGTAGTCCATCGGGTCGCAGATGCGGGAGCGATCCGGGCAAGCACCGGTCTTCACTTCGCCTGCAGGGATATCGACCATCCTGGGCAGATTCCCAACTGGCGGTGCGTTCGGCGCAGCGAGCGCCCCGTTTCCGGCGCACAGTGCGAGGCCCAGAACCCATGCAGCAGTGGTCGATCGCCTTGCACCCGCTGCAGCCAGGTGTTGGCTTGTTGTCCTTCGTCCAATGATTTTCATTTTCACAGTCAGGCGCTCACGCGGTGCGCTGGCGCCTGCGGCCGCGCCACACAAGGTAGCTCGTGATCGGAACAGCACTCGCGACAGGCGGACTCGCCATGCCGAGTAGTTGTTCCAGAGAAAAAACCGTATTGGAGTGGCCGATCGCCAGCGCATAGGCCACTTGCACAATCATTCCCACCAAGGCAACAACCGGCACCAGCATCCACGGCTTCAGGCGAGGGGCGAGCAACGCATGCGCCACGCCGGCACTGACCGCGGCGAATCCACCATACGGAAATGCAAACACGACCGCCATGGCGATCCACTGCAGGAAGCGCTCCCAACTGAACAACGCCAGACCGAAAGTCACCTGTGCTGCGATCGCAACGAAGAGCCCGCCCAGGGTCGGGCCGATGACGGCATAAATGCCAATGATCCAGCGGCGACTCAGTTCACCACCATCCGCACGTTCTTTCCTCATCGGCACCGTGGAACTCATCGGAGAAGGGGCTGCGGCCCGTCGTAGCCTTCGACCACGACAATATCGATCTCCGCGGCGTTCGCGCGAAGGTTTCGAGCCGCCTGGTATTCCGGCGAGTGCCAGCAGTCCAGAGCCGCCTGGTATGAGGGAAACTCAACGATGGTGTTGCGCGACCTCGTGCCGCCCTCAACGGCATGGAACGCGCCGGCACGCGCAAGGTATCTGGCGCCGTACTTCTCAAAGGCTTGTGCATTGGCGGCGACGTACGCCTTGAATTTCTCCGGTTCGGTGATATCCACGCGTACCATCCAATAGCCCTTGTTCATGCTGCAGACTCCCGTTGCGAGTTTTGAGCCAAGTGTACGGGCGCCGCGTCCTGCAGGCATTGGCCCGCATGACCTGCATATCAAACGTCGCCCGGCGCACGCCGGCCTACAGCGGCCAGCAGACTCAGGCGTTCGCGCCGCGCACGTTCACCTCATGCCGAATCAACGCGCGACCGCTCGGTCGCCAAGCGTTGCGACATGCGAGCGCTGCGCCACAGCAGAAACAACGAGATCGGCACGGCACTGCCGACAGGCGGGCCCGCCACGACCAGCCAACCATCCATCGAAGAAACGAACCGCGTCAAGCTGTCGGGCGGAACCATTTGGACCGCTTGGGCAACGACGCCTGCGAGCGCCACCGCAACCACGATGAGCGCGCTGGACTGCACGCGACCGGCAAGCAACGCGTGCGTCACACCGGCGCTGAAGGCCGCAATGCCGCCATAAGGGAATGCGAACATCACGGCGACGACGAGCAAGTCGACTGGGTCTCGGAGCCAATTCGGCGATGCGATCAGCGTGGCGAGGGTGACAATCAACCCGCCCAGGATCGGGCCGGCGATGACATAGCTTGCAATGATTTTGAAATGGTTCATGACTGCTTTTGCGATCTGACTTGCCGTTCTTCCCGACTCGGCACGCTTGATTCCGCGAACACGATTGGCCGATGCGAAAACCCGGTCGCCGTCCACGACGCCACCCTGTGCAACGCAGTTTGAAGGCAGTCGTCAAAATGGTCTGCTGAACATGGTCACATGGGTACCAGCGCCGCCCTCCTCCGATGCGTCCGAGCCCTGCCATCTCACTCTTCATCGAATGCCCGAGCCGATTTCCAGTTCCTTCCGTCCCAGCGCGCCCGTCGAGGGCCGCATCCATGAAGGAGTCGGGCGCTTGCGCGCCATGGTGGCCGAGCGCGCCATATCGGAAGGCCGCACAGACTCGCTGTACCCCGGGTTGCGCTACTACCGGTTCTCCACCCCCGCCGAATGCATCAAGACCCAACGCCTGATGCCGGGTCTGGTGGTGGTGCTCCAAGGCCGCAAGACGGTGGCGCTCGTCGGCCGATCGCTCTCCTACGATCCCCTTCATTGCCTGGTGCTGGCCAAGGAAACCATCTGCCGCAGCACGGTGGTCCACGCCGACCCGAACCATCCCTACCTGGCCATTCATCTCGATCTGCCGCCTGACATCCTGGTCAAGACGCTCGTTGCACTTGGCGATGCGAAGTCGCCGGCAGCCTCCGCCGATGTCGGGGGCGTCTTCGTGTCGCCCGTCGATCCCAGAGTGCTGCAGGCGATGGAGCGATTGCTGCCAGCAACTGACACCGCCGCCGATCGCCGCTTGATCGCACCGCTGGTGGTCGAAGAAATCGTCGTCCGCCTGCTGCAATCGGCTGCAGCGCCTGAGATTCGGCATGCCGCGGCGGTATCACGCCATGCTGCACGCATCCAGCGGGCCTTGCAGTTCATGCGCGACCATTTCGCCCAAGCCTTGACGGTGGACGAGCTGGCCCGGCAAGCGGCCATGAGTCCCTCGCACTTCGCCCACAGCTTCCGTGAGATCGCAGGCGTGAGCCCGATGCGGTTCTTGCGCGACGTCCGGCTGGAGCAGGCGCGAACGCTGATGTTGAGCGGCCAGGTGCGACCGAGCGAGGCAGCCGTGCAAGTGGGGTTCGCAAGTGCCGCCCACTTTGCCCGTGAGTTCAAGAGCCGCTTCGATGCCACGCCCACCGACTACGTTCGCCGGATGCGCGTGCCCTGAACGCAGCGCTTTCGCAGCCTCAGGCAAGGAATCCGCAGGCACCGCAGCCGCCGCTTCCATTGACCGGCCGTACCATGCCTGCACGGCAATCAGGCCGCATTTTCATCAACGACAGCACGCATGGACATCCACGTCATCATCCGCTTTCAAGCCCGCCCGGAACGCACCGACGACTTCGCCCAGCTTCTCGATCAGGTCAAGCTCAATCTCCCGAAGGTCGACGGTTGCCGCGCCGCGCGCGTGTTCCGACACGAAGACGAGCCAGGGGGCTTCACACTGTTCGAAACCTGGGCCTCTCGGGCGCAGCACGAAGCCCATCTGAAGGAGGTCGTCGTGTCAGGGCGCTGGGCTGAAGTCTTGACGCATCTCGCGACGGAACCGGTGAGCCACTACGGCCGCGAAGTTTGACGCTCGGACAGGGGGTGGCGGCGAAGATGCGATTCATCATCCCCGCTGCAGACTGATCGAAGCGCGGGATGGTTGATCGGCCGATGACCGCTTTGAACAATGCGGTCATGCCATCCGATCCGAACACCATCCCCATGCGCCTTCTTCGACTCATCACCGCACTGTGCGGGCTCTTTGCGTTGTCCGCCGTGGCCGCGCCCGCGGTGCTGCCATTGCCCTCGGATTGGTATCCCGAGAGCGTGGCGGTGGGTGCCGATGGCAGTTTCTATGTCGGCAGTTGGCGCCAGGGGGCGGTGGCTCGGCTGCGGCCGGGGTCGACGGTCCCCGAGGTGCTCGTGACACCCGGCAGCAACGGCCTTGCCAATGGACAGGGTGTGCTCGTCGATGCCCGGACCCGGTCCTTGTGGGTGTGCTCGGGTTCGCTCGGCTTTGCCACCGTGCCGATGACGCCGTCGGCACTCAAGCGCTATGACCTCGTCACGGGGGCAGCCCAGGCGAGCTACCCCATGCCAGACGGTGGTTACTGCAACGACCTCGTGCAGGATGCCCGGGGCGTGGTCTACGTCACGGATTCCGCCCATCCACGGATCCTGCGCCTGCTGCCGGGCTCGGCGGCCCTGACGCTATGGAAGGAAGATCCGCTGCTGTCTGGCCCAGGGCCGTTCCCGGGATTGAACGGCATTGCGATCGACGAGGGGCGGCAGGTCTACGTCAGTCTTGTTGCCGCGGTGCCGTACCTGCTGCGCATCCCGCTCGGGCGCCATGGCGAGGGTGGTGATGTGACCCGCGTGGAGGCACCACGCGAGCTGAAGAATGTCGATGCCATCCGGTCCTGGAAGCCGGGGCACCTGGTGTTGTTTGAGAGCAATGCGTTCGGGAAGGGACCCTACGGCGGCCTGATCACCGCGGCGCGAATCGACGGCGACCGCATGCACCTTCGGTCGGTCGCAGCCGGGCTGAACGATCCGTCGTCGGGCGTCGTGGTGGGTCGGCGGGTCTACTTCATCGAGTCGAAGTATTCGCTGCTGCTGCAGCACAAGGACGATGACGCCGCCGTGCCACGAGGCGTTCCCTTCGACTTGCAGTCACGGGAACTGCCGGGGGACGATTGATCAAGTGCCCCAACCGCGGGTACCGAAATCAGTGGCGACCGGTGGATCCGAAGCCAGCCCCCCCGCGCTCGGATTCCCCGAACTCCGTCACCTGGCGGAAGGTCGCCTGCACCACCGGCACGATCACCAGCTGCGCAATGCGCTCCATGGGCTGCACGGTGAAGGTGGCCGCGCTGCGGTTCCAGCAGCTCACCATCAGTTGCCCCTGGTAGTCCGAATCGATGAGCCCCACGAGGTTGCCCAGCACGATGCCGTGCTTGTGACCGAGGCCCGAGCGCGGCAGGATCAGCGCGGCCAGGCCGGGATCGTCCACATGGATGGCCAGCCCCGTAGGGATCAGCGAGGTCTGGCCGGGCTCGAGCACCAGCGGTGCATCCAGGCAGGCGCGCAGGTCGAGGCCGGCGCTGCCGGGGGTGGCGTAGGCGGGGATCTGCTCGGCCATGCGGGCGTCGAGCACTTTGAGGTCGATGGTGGTCATGACAAATTTCAGGCGGAAAGCCGGTGGGCGATGTCTTCGATGAGTTGGCGGGCGAGTGTGAGCTTGTCGGCCGAGGCCAGTTCCCGGTGGCCTTTGGCGTCGACCAGCAACAGGGTGTTGTCATCGCGCCCGAAGGTGGCGGGGCCCAGATTGCCCACGACAAGGGGCACGCCTTTGCGCTCGAGCTTTTCGCGCGCATGGTGCAGCAGGTTTTCGCTCTCGGCCGCAAAACCCACGCAGAACGGCCGATCGGGCAGGCGCGCCACGGTGGCCAGGATGTCGGGATTTTCGGTAAGGGCGAACGTGGGCGCAACCTTGCTGCCGTTTTTCTTGATTTTCTGTTCCGACAGGCTGGCCGGCCGCCAGTCGGCCACGGCCGCAGTGGCAATGAACACGCTGTGCCTCGGGGCGAGCGGCACCACGGCATCGAACATTTGCCGGGCCGTTTGCACGTCGATGCGGCGAACACCGCGGGGCGTGGGCAGGTGCACCGGGCCGGCGACGAGCGTGACGTCCGCCCCGGCCTCGCGAGCCGCGCGGGCAATGGCAAAGCCCATCTTGCCGCTCGACAGGTTGGTGATGCCGCGCACGGGATCGATGGGTTCGAACGTGGGCCCGGCGGTGACGAGCACCCGGTGTCCGCGCAGGCGCTTGACGGCGAAGAAGTCGATCACATCGGCCAGCAGTTCGGCCGGCTCGAGCATGCGCCCGTCACCCACTTCGCCGCAGGCCTGGTCGCCGTGGCCCGGGCCGAGCACGATGGTGCCATCCTCGCGAAGCTGGGCGAGGTTGCGGCGGGTGGCGGGGTGGTCCCACATTTCACGGTTCATCGCCGGGGCCACCAGCAGCGGGCAGGTGGCGATGGGGCGGGCCAGGCACAACAGGCTCAGCAGGTCGTCGGCGCGCCCCTGCACGAGCTTGGCGAGGAAGTCAGCGCTCGCGGGGGCCACGATGACCGCATCCGCCCCCCGCGTGAGGTTGATGTGGGCCATGTTGTTGGCCTCGCGCGTGTCCCATTGGCTCGTGAACACCGGCTGCGTCGACAAGGCCTGCATCGTCACCGGCGTGATGAACTGCTCGGCAGCGTCGGTCATCACGACATTCACGGTGGCGCCGGCCTTCACCAGCAGGCGGGTGAGTTCGGCCACCTTGTAGCAGGCAATGCCGCCGGTCAGGCCGAGCACGATGCGCCGGCCTTGAAGTTCCAGAGGTGAGGTCATGTCAGAGGGCCGTCCAGCTGCGCGAGAGGTCGGAGAAGTTGAACAACACGCGGACGGCCTTCCCGTAGACCTGGTTGTGCGGCAGAAAGCCCCATACGCGTGAATCGACCGAATTGTCGCGGTTGTCGCCCAGCATCAGGTACTGGCCGGGCGGCACCGTGCACTCCCAACGGCCGGCCCGCTCGCTGTGGCAATGCTCGGCCAGTTCGGGCCGGCTGAGGTCGAGCGGCATGCGGCCTTGCAGCAGGGGGTTGACCTTGATGGCGCGGTGCCCGCCCTGCGACGATTCCTGCAGCAGCCACTGGCCCCGGTCTTCCGCCTTGGGCTGGACCGAGTCGTCGGCGGGCGCGGTGTCGAAGGGTTCGCCGTTGACGCTGACTGCACCGTCCTGGAACCGCACCACATCGCCCGGCATGCCGACCAGGCGCTTGACGTAGAACTCAGACACTTTCAGGGGATAGCGGAACACGACGACATCGCCGCGCTGCGGGCGGCCCAATTCGATGGCAGTGTTGGTGAACGGCAGGCGGGGGCCATAGGCCAGGTGGTTGACGAGGAGGTAGTCGCCCACGCGCAAGGTGGGCTCCATGGACCCGGTGGGCACTTTGGGCCAATCGGCCACGGCCACGCGGCACGTGAACATCAGCGCCACGACGATGAACAGGTCGGCCCCGAAGGCCCAGAACGGGCGCTGCACCGCTTCGGGCCTGCGGCGCTGCCAGCGGCGCAGCGCGACCCAGCATCCGCCGGTCGCCAGCAGCAGCAGGAAAAGTATCTCGTTGATCGAAAAACCGATTTGCATGCGAGCCCTGAAAGTTGTCCGCATTATGGCCGTGCACCCGGGGGTGGACCGTGCCGCCGAGGCATCGGTTCCGCAGGCTTTTGAATTTCAGGTGTTTTCAGTAATTCCTGAAATTTCAAATACACTGGGATGACCTCTCTTCGACGACCGCCTCTCCATGCAAGCTCTTTCTCCCCTCGTGCGCAGCTTCGTGAGCCATTTCGGTGAAATGGGCAGCCGCTGGGGCATCAATCGCACCGTGGGGCAGATCTACGCCCTCATCTTCGTGTCGCCGCGGGCTTTGAACGCCGACGAGATTGCGGAAGCCCTGGCCTTCTCGCGGTCCAACGTGAGCATGGGCCTGAAGGAGCTGCAATCCTGGCGGCTCGTGAACCTGCGCCACCTGCCGGGCGATCGCCGCGAGTATTTCGATGCCCCGGCGGACGCGTGGGAGATCTTTCGCACACTGGCCGAGCAGCGCCGCCGCCGCGAGATCGAGCCCACGCTCACCATGCTGCGCGCAGCGCTCATGGAGCAGCCCGGCAGCGAGGAAGACCGCATCGCCCAGGAGCGCATGCGCGGCATGCACGACCTGATCGACATGATGAGCAGGTGGTTCGACGACGTGCAGCGGCTGGATCAGAAGACCTTGTCCCAGCTGATCAAGATGGGCTCGAAGGTGCAACGGCTGCTCGAGCTCACCGGCAAGTCACCCGCGAGGAAAGGAACTTCTCCATGATGGATGCCCTCCTGCTGGCCCGCATGCAGTTCGCGGCCAACATCACGTTTCACATCCTGTTCCCCACCATCAGCATTTCGCTCGGTTGGGTGCTGCTGTTCTTCCGATGGCGCTGGCTCGCCACCCACGACACGGCCTGGCTCACGGCGTATCGCTACTGGACCAAGGTGTTCGCCCTCACCTTCGCGCTCGGCGTGGTCAGCGGCATCACGATGAGCTTCCAGTTCGGCACCAACTGGCCGGGGTACATGGAAAAGGCAGGCAACATCGCCGGCCCCCTGCTCGGCTACGAGGTGCTGACGGCGTTTTTCCTGGAAGCGAGTTTCCTCGGCATCATGCTGTTTGGCCATGGCAAGGTGAGCGAGCGCGTGCATCTGGCGGCCACCTTCCTCGTCGCGTTCGGCACCACGCTCAGTGCCTTCTGGATCCTGAGCCTGAACTCCTGGATGCAGACGCCGGCCGGCCACACGATCGTCAACGGTCAGTTTCATGTTCTCAGCTGGATCGATGTGATCTTCAACCCGTCGTTCCCGTACCGGCTCACCCACAAGCTGCTGGCCTCGGGGCTCACCGTGGGGTTTCTGCTGTGCGGCATCAGCGCATGGCAGCTGCTTCAGAACAAGGCCAATGCGTCCACGGCGCGGGTGCTGCGCACGGGGATCACGCTCGCAGCCGTGCTGATCCCGATGCAGATGTTCGTCGGCGATCTGCACGGGCTCAACACGCTCAAGCACCAGCCGGCCAAGATCGCGGCGATGGAAGGCGTGTGGGAGACCGAACGGGGGGCTCCGCTGCTGTTGTTCGCCTGGCCCGACGAGGCCGAGCGCCGCAATCGCTTCGCCGTCGCCGTGCCCAATGGCGCCAGCCTCATCCTCACCCACCGCGCTGATGGCGAAATCAAGGGCCTCGATGAGTTCAAAGGTGCGCATCCGCCTGTCGCGCCGCTCTTCTTCGGCTTTCGCGTGATGGTGGGCATGGGCATCCTGATGCTCCTGCTCAGCTGGTACGGTTGGTGGGCCGGGCAGCGCCGCGGCTGGCAGGTGGCGAAGCTGCCTCGGCCGCTGCTCTGGGCATTCACGGCCATGACCTTCTCCGGCTGGGTGGCCACCGTGGCGGGCTGGTACGTCACCGAGATCGGCCGGCAGCCGTTCATCGTCTACGGGCTGCTGCGCACGGCGGACGTCGCATCGGCCGTGCCGTCGGGGAAGATCGCGCTGACGCTCGCGCTGTACGTGTCGACGTACCTTGTGCTGATCGTGTCGTACATCGCCGTGCTGAAGTACATGGCGGAAAAGCCGGAGACGGTGCTCGCCGACGAGGCGGCCGACCGCGGCCGAACGCCGGTGGGAGCCCAGACGGCCAACTTGCCCGCCCGGGAAGGGGGTGCATCATGACCTTCGAAGACGCCCTGCCCCTCATCTTCATGGCGCTGATGGGGCTGTCGATGCTGGCCTACGTCGTGCTCGACGGCTATGACCTGGGAGTCGGCCTGCTGATGCACCGCGCCACCGATGCCCAGAAGGACGTGATGGTGGCGTCCATCGGGCCGTTCTGGGATGCCAATGAGACTTGGCTCGTGCTCGGCGTGGGCATCTTGCTGATCGCGTTCCCCAAAGCGCACGGCATGGTGCTGACGGCGCTGTACCTGCCCGTGGCGCTCATGCTGGTAGGTCTCGTGCTGCGCGGCGTCGCATTCGATTTCCGTGTGAAAGCGCGCGACACCCACAAGGGCGCATGGAACACGGCCTTCTTCGCAGGCTCCGGCCTGGCGGCCGTCTCGCAGGGCTGGATGCTCGGGCACTATGTCACCGGGTTGAACACGGGCTGGCAATACGACTTGTTCGCGGCCGCCATTGCGTTGGCCCTCCCCGCGGCCTACGTGCTGCTGGGCGCGGGCTGGTTGATCTTGAAGACCGAAGGAGATCTGCAGGCGCACGCGGTGCGCTGGGCCAGGCTCGCATGGCTGCCCGTCGTCGTCGGCATGGGGCTGATCTCCATTGCCACGCCCTGGGTCAGCGAGACCGTGCGGGAGCGGTGGTTCAGCATGCCGGGGTTCATCGCGCTGCTGCCCATCCCGCTGATGACTGTCGCCACCCTGGGCTTGCTGCGGTTGTCGCTCGGCTGGAAGCGCGTGCTCGGCACCCTGTGCTGGGTGCCGTTCGCGCTGACGGTGAGCATGTTCCTTCTCGGCTTCTTCGGCCTGGCCTACAGCCTCTATCCATACGTGGTGATGGATCGGTTGACGGTGCAGCAGGCCGCGAGTGCACCCGCATCGTTGAAGTTCATCCTCGTCGGGGTGGTGCTGACCGTTCCGATGATCGCGGGGTACACGGTGTTCGCCTACCGTGTGTTCCGGGGCAAGGCGGGGGAGCTGAAGTACGCCTGAGGGTGCTATGCCAAGGACCGCGTGTCGGCCAGCTTGAACGAACGCACCAGTTCCGCCAGCCTCGCGGCCTGCTCACGCAGGCTTTCCGCAGCCGCGCTGCTTTGTTCCACGAGGGCGGCATTTTGCTGGGTCACTTCATCGAGCTGAACAACCGCGCGACCGATCTGGCCGATGCCTGAGCTTTGCTCGGAGGTGGCCGTGCTGATCTGGTTGATCAGGCGCCCGATGGACTCGACTTCGGTGACGATGGCCGCCATCTCCTTGCCTGCCGATTCCGTGTATTGCATGCCGGCATCGACCCGCTCGACGCTGCCTTGAATGAGCGCCTTGATTTCCCGGGCCGCGGCGGCGGAACGCTGGGCCAGGGAACGCACCTCGCCGGCCACCACGGCAAAGCCGCGTCCTTGTTCGCCGGCCCTGGCCGCTTCCACGGCGGCATTCAGGGCGAGGATGTTGGTCTGGAACGCAATGCCGTCGATCACCGAGGTGATCTCCGCGACTTTGCGCGACGAGGCGGAAATTTCTCCCATCGCCGCAGCCATCTGGCCCACGGCCTGGCCGCCGCGCTGGGCCGCCTGCATGCCTTTGGCGGCGAGCGCATCGGCTTGTTGCGCGTTGTCCGTGCTGTTGCGCATGCCGCTGTTGAGCTGCTCCATGGAGGAGGCCGTCTGTTGCAGGTTGCCGGCCTGCGCTTCCGTGCGTTGGCTCAGGTCGGCAGAACCGGTGGCGATCTGCGCGGAACCGGTCGCAATGCTTTCGCTGCTCTCACGCACTTGGGCAACGAGGTGGGACAGCGAATGGACCATGTCTTTCATTGCTTGCAGCAGTTCGCCCGTCTCATCCCGCGATGTGACCACGATCTTCGATGTGAGGTCACCGCTGGCCACGGTACGCGCCACGGCGGCGGCTTGCCGGATGGGTCTGACGACGGAGCGCTGAAGGACAACGGCCAGCACGCACCCGAAGACCGCCGCCGCAACCGCCAGCGCCAGCATGAACCTGCTGCCATAGGCAGCATCGAGCTCCACGCCGGCAACGGCCTCGCGCATGATCCGCTTTTGCTGGTCGATCAGGGCGTCCAGGGCCTTGAAACCGGCCTGCTGAAGCGGGCGCACGTTTTTCATCAGGAATTCCGTCGCAGCGGCATCGTCATCTGCCATGCCCATGGCGATGGCCTTTCGGACGGCCTGGTCGTAGGGCACGAACTTCGCCTTGGCGTCATCGAGCAGCTTGCGCCCTTCGTCGCTCCAGGTGCTCTGCTCCAGGGCCGACAGCCGTTCGGCGTTCTTGCCGAACATCTCCTCGATGCGGTTCTTCTCGGCCAACCTTCCGGCATCTTCGGACATCAGAACGATGTTGCGGACGCCCCGGGCCACCACGTTGAAGTTGTCTTTGATCTCCGACAGGTTCTCGATCTTGACGAGACTGTCACTGGTCAGAAGTTCGACGGATGTCCTGATGTGTGTGAGCTTGACGAAGCCGATCACGGCCAGGCTGACCGCGCTGGCGACGATCAGGGCAAATCCGATCGACAGGCGGGTGCCGATCTTCAAATTCGCAATGAACGACATGAGTCAATTCCGGGGACATGAAAGGTGTTCTTTCGACGCCCTGGCCCACGTCTTGAGCGGAATCTTCGGGCAGATTTGCCCATTGCCGGAGGCTCGGCGCGTTGGCGGCCCCGTTTCAACGAAGCGGCATGCCGTCCGGAGCGTGGTTCACCGCCTTGGCGAGCGGCACCACATGCAGCACTTGCGTGCCGGGGGAGTTCGCCAGCGTCGTCACCGCACCGACGCCCACGTCCCGGCTCCAGCCAATGCCTCGAAAGCGCCACTGCACCTGGCCGCGCCAGGCGCCGGCCCGCTCCAGGTTGCGATCGATTTCCACGCGGGCCTTGGCACCTTTCGCAGTGAAGTCCCCGACCATCGCCGCCAGCGCGGCCCGAACCGGGGGCCCCTCTTGCTGCTCCATCCACAGGCTGCATTGGGAATCCGTGGCGGCCAGCATCACGAGACCGCCGGAACCAGGGGCCATCAGCACGGTACCGGGCTTGCCATCGAGCAGCGTGTCGGCGCCGCCGCGCATCGGGTCGACGGGCTCGAAGCCGTTCGACAGCGCCCAGTCGACGGCTGCGCCGGCCTGGCCTTGTGTCACAACGCAGGCCTGCTCGAACCAGCGCACCACTGCCTGGGGAGACATGGGCTCATGGGCGGCAGGCGCGGACACCGCGCCCGTTGGCTGCACGAGCGGCGCCGTGAAGACGGGGGTGACCTGGCCCCGCGCCAGGAGGGGCATCAGGAGGAGCAAGGCGCCCCGGAAAGCCCGGCGGTCAACGAGAAGGCGCATCTTCAATGGACAAGGCGAGGAGCGTCAGTCCGCTACCAACGCCGGTCGGGGCCGTGACGATCAGCGATTCATGGTACTGGCCCGAAGCCACCTTGTAGCCGATGGTGCGCACGGTACCGCCTGCGGTGTCCATCGACAGCACGGGGGGCGGCGCCTTCGTTTGTCCGACCCAGGCAGCCGCGAACTGCCCCATGCGTTCGCGCAGGCGCGGCCCGTCGATCGCCTGGCGGGTCACCACCGAACATGCCAACGGGCGGTCGGCCAGCATCAACATCAGGCTGTCGGCCGCATCCAGCTGGCGCACGAAGACGTTCGAGGGTTGCGCCCCACTCCCTGCCCCTTCCTTGTCGGCCATGGCCTTGACCGCTTCATCCGGCAAAGGGGAAAACCCATGATTCAGCGCCCAATCGGACGCGGCCGCGGTCTGGCCGTTATTTTGCAGACACGCCTGCTTGAACACCTCGGCCAGTTCCTGGGCGTGCGAGCGGGGCGTCTTGCCGCGAGCGATCGGGCCTGAAGCGGGGGCCACGGGCGCAGGACGTTCGCGGGCGGCACCGAGCACCGGTGGTTCGAACGGATGGACGGTCTTTTCGGTGAACACAGGGGTGCCCTGCGCCATCGCATTCGAGGCACCGACGAGCATGCAGCAGATCGCGGCCCACAGGGGACGGGTCATCGTTGAACTCCTGAACAAGACGGCAACCTGCCGATGATCGCAACTTCCGGTGTCGGACCGGTCGCGCCAAGCACCGCGAAATGGTAATGGTTGATTCCGGATGTGGCCTGGCGCGGCTCCCTGCCTGCGGGGCGGTTCGCTTCGCCGAGGGCCATGGGACTCAACGCCCGGGTTCGACCGAGATGCCCATGATGGCCGTCCCTCGGGCGATGCCGAGCGGCGAGACCACCGTCAGCCTGTAGCGGTCCGGTCCGGAGACGCCGGTGTAGCGGAGGATGCGGTGGGGAACGTCTTCGTCATAGTCCATGCTGTAGACCGGCTCGGGCGTGATGGTCATGCCGGACCATCCACCCGCCAGGGCCTCCATTCGGCCGCGCAGGCGGGGCCCATCGACGCGGGACAGGCCCATCACGACGCAATTGGAGGGGTTCGCCGTGGCGATCAGCAGCACGGATTCGTCGTTGGGGCCGCGGGCAAACACATGGCCCGTCTCACCGCGCTGCTTCATCGCTTCGATCACCTCACGGCCGGACCGTGTGCCGATGCCGGGGACGAAGCCGCGGCTCCTCGCCCAGGCAACGGTTGTCTGCGGATCCGCCCGCGACTGCAGGCAGGCTTCGAGGAACAGGTCGGCAAGGTCCTGTGCGTGCACGCGTGCCGCCGCGAACTGCTGGACCGAAATGGGTTCGGAAGCGAGCACGCCGCCCGCAGCGCAGGCGGCCAGCAGCAAGACCGCCCCGGTGCGCAGCGCCTTCACAGGCGCTCGGCGACCCACCCCTGCACCGCGGCCAGCGCCGGTGCCAGATTCGTGGCATCGGTGCCGCCGGCCATCGCCATGTCCGGCTTGCCGCCGCCCTTGCCACCCACTTGCTGGGCGACGAAGTTGACGAGGTCGCCCGCCTTGACCTGGGCGGTGCGATCGGAGGTCACCCCCGCTGCCAGCTGCACCTTGCCGCCATCGACGGCCGCCAGCACGATGGCGGCGGTCTTGAGCTTGTCCTTGAGCTTGTCCATCGTCTCGCGCAGCGCCTTGGCGTCGGCCCCGTCGAGCACGGCCGCCAGCACCTTCACGCCCTTCACGTCGACGGCCTTCTGCAGCAGCTCGTCGCCCTGGGACGATGCAAGCTTGCCCTTGAGGGCGGCCAGTTCCTTCTCGAGCGAACGCACCTGCTCCATGACTTGGCCCAGGCGGGTCGGCACTTCCGAGGGGGCGGCCTTCAGCGAACCGGCGATCTGGCGCACCGTGCCTTCGAGGGACTGCAGGTACGACAGCGCGTTGTCGCCCGTCACCGCCTCGATGCGGCGCACGCCGGCCTGGATGCCCGACTCGGCCACGATCTTGAACAGGCCGATGTCGCCCGTGCGCTGCACGTGCGTGCCGCCGCACAATTCGCGGCTGCTGCCGATGTCGAGCACGCGCACTTCGTCACCGTACTTCTCGCCGAACAGCATCACCGCGCCGGTCTTCTGGGCTTCCTCGATGGGCAGCACACGGGCCTGCGTGGCGGCGTTCGACAGGATCTCGGCATTGACGAGGGCTTCGATCTTCGCAATCTCGGCATCCGTCACCGGGGCGTTGTGGGCGAAGTCGAAGCGCGTGCGGTCGGGCGTCACGAGCGAGCCCTTTTGCTGCACATGGCTGCCGAGGACTTCGCGCAGCGCCTTGTGCATCAGGTGCGTGGCCGAATGGTTGCGCACGGTGCGGGCGCGCTTGTCTGCGTCGACCCTGGCCGTGAGCACGTCACCCACCCGCAGTTCGCCTTCGGCGAGCTGGCCCTGGTGGCCGAACACGGCGGCCTGCACCTTGATGGTGTCCTCGACGATGAAACGGGTGGTGGCGTTGCGCAACTCGCCGGTATCGCCCACCTGGCCGCCGCTTTCGGCGTAGAACGGGGTTTCGTCGAGCACGACCACCACGTCGTCGCCGGCACGGGCCACATCGACGGGCGAACCATCAACGTACATCGCCACCACCTTCGCGCCTTCGCGCTGCAGGTGCTCATAGCCGTGGAAGGTGGTGTTCGCGCCGGCGTACTCCAGGCCGGCGGCCATCTTGAACTTGCCGGCCGCGCGGGCCTTGTCCTTCTGGCGCTGCATGGCCGCGTCGAAGCCGGCGCCGTCCACCGTGACGCCACGCTCGCGGCACACGTCGGCCGTGAGGTCGACCGGGAAGCCGTAGGTGTCGTGGAGCTTGAAGGCGGTTTCGCCGTCGATGACCTTCGCCCCGCCGGCCAGCGCCGCCTCGAGGATCTCCATGCCATTGGCGATGGTGCGGAAGAAGCCCTCTTCCTCCTGCTTGAGCACCTCGGTGACACGCTGCTCGGCCTGGCGCAGCTCCGGATAGGCGTCACCCATTTCCTTCGCGAGGGCCGCGACCAGTGTGTAGAAGAAGGGCTTGCGAGCGCCGAGCTTGTAGCCGTGGCGGATCGCGCGGCGCGCGATGCGGCGCAACACGTAGCCGCGGCCTGCGTTGCTCGGGATCACGCCATCGGCCACCGTGAAGCCGCAGGCGCGGATGTGGTCGGCGATGACCTTCAGCGAGGGCGACTCCCGGTCGCAATCGGCGGCACCCGCCGCATCGACCGCCTGCTTGGCCGCAGCGAGCAGGTTCACGAAGGTGTCGATCTCGTAGTTGCTGTGCACATGCTGCAGCACCGCGGTGAGCCGCTCGAGGCCCATGCCGGTATCGACACTGGGCTTGGGCAGCTTGTGCATCACGCCCGCTTCGTCGCGGTTGAACTGCATGAACACGTTGTTCCAGATCTCGATGTAGCGGTCGCCGTCCTCGTCGGCCGAGCCCGGAGGGCCGCCGGCGACTTCGGGGCCGTGGTCGTAGAAGATCTCGGTGCACGGGCCGCAGGGGCCGGTGTCGCCCATCATCCAGAAGTTGTCCGATGCGTAGCGGGCGCCCTTGTTGTCACCGATGCGCACGATGCGCTCGGCCGGCACGCCCACCGTCTTGTTCCAGATCTCGTAGGCCTCGTCGTCCTCCGCGTAGACCGTGACCCAGAGTTTTTCCTTCGGCAGCTTGTAGACCTCGGTCAGCAGCTCCCAGGCGTACTGGATGGCGTCACGCTTGAAGTAGTCGCCGAAGCTGAAGTTGCCCAGCATCTCGAAGAACGTGTGGTGCCGCGCGGTGTAGCCGACGTTGTCGAGGTCGTTGTGCTTGCCGCCTGCGCGGATGCATTTCTGCGACGTGGTGGCGCGGGTGTACGGGCGCTTGTCGAAGCCGAGGAACACGTCCTTGAACTGGTTCATCCCGGCGTTGGTGAACAGCAGCGTCGGATCGTCGCCCGGCACGACGGGGCTCGACGGCACGATCGTGTGGCCCTTGGCTTCGAAGAACTTCAGGAACTGGGAACGGATTTCGGAGGCTTTCATGCCGAGGCTTTCTGCGCCGGCGCCGGGTTGAAGCGGCGCGTAAGAGCTTGATTTTTCGGAGTTTTCGATTATAGGTCGCCCCCTGCGGGGATGCCCCCTGGCGACTGCTGCTGCGCACCTGTTCCGTATCATGGCCATTCACCCCGGAGATGACCATGGACCTGCGCACCGCCCCGCTGTCGAACCTGCTCGACCCCAGCCTACTGAAGACCGATGCGCTCATCGATGGCCAATGGGTGCGCGGCGCCCGCCGGTTCGACGTGACCGACCCGGCCACCGGCGCGAAGCTCGCCGACGTGGCCGACCTGGGCGTCGACGACACTCGGGCCGCATTGGCCGCGGCCCAGGCCGCCTGGCCGGCCTGGCGCGCCAAGACCGCGAAACAACGCGGCGCGATCCTGACCAAGTGGTACCAGCTCATGGTGCAGCACACCGACGATCTGGCCCGCATCATGACCGCCGAGCAGGGCAAGCCGCTGGCCGAATCCAAGGGCGAAGTGGCGTATGGCGCGAGCTTCATCGAATGGTTCGCCGAGGAAGGCCGGCGGGTGTATGGCGAGACCGTCCCCACCACCGACCCCACCAAGCGCTACCTCGTCATCAAGCAGCCGATGGGCGTGTGCGCGGCCATCACGCCATGGAACTTCCCCATCGCGATGATCACCCGCAAGGTCGGTCCCGCGCTGGCGGCCGGCTGCCCGGTGGTGGTCAAGCCGGCAGGGCAGACGCCGCTGTCGGCCCTGGCGGTTGCCGAACTGGGCCAGCGTGCCGGCCTGCCGCCCGGGGTGTTGAACATCATCACCGCGGCCCAATCGGCCGACATTGGCAAGGTGCTGTGCGAGAGCGAGGTGGTGCGGCATTTGTCGTTCACCGGGTCCACGGCCGTGGGGCGCCTCCTCGCCGCCCAGTGCGCGCCGACCATCAAGAAGCTGTCGCTCGAACTCGGCGGCAATGCGCCTTTCATCGTCTTCGACGATGCGGACCTGGACGCGGCCGTGGAAGGCGCGCTCATCAGCAAGTACCGCAACGGTGGTCAAACCTGCGTCTGCGCGAACCGTTTGTATGTGCAGGACGCCATCTACGACGCCTTCGTGGAGCGCCTGGCGGCCAAGGTCAAGGGCATCAGGGTGGGCAACGGGTTCGACCTCGGGGTCACGCAGGGCCCGTTGATCGACGACAACGCCGTGGCCAAGGTCGAGCAGCACGTGACCGACGCCACCGCCAAGGGTGCCAAGGTGCTCACCGGCGGCAAGCGCCTGCACGGCCGATTCTTCGAGCCCACCGTGCTCGCCGAGGCGACGGGAGACATGCTGTGCGCGCGCGAGGAAACCTTCGGGCCGGTGGCACCGGTGTTCCGCTTCAAGACCGAAGCCGAGGCGATCTCGCTTGCGAACGACACGGAGTTCGGGTTGGCGGCGTACTTCTACAGCCGCGACATCGGGCGCATCTTCCGGGTGGGCGAAGGGCTGGAGTCGGGGATGGTCGGGGTGAATACCGGGTTGATCTCGACGGCGGAGGTGCCGTTCGGAGGGGTCAAGCAATCGGGGCTCGGGCGCGAGGGTTCGCGTCACGGGATCGAGGATTATCTTGACATCAAGTACCTGTGCCTGGGGGGCATCTAGAGGGATGCTGGCGAACGGCGGCACGTGCTTGGCTACAGTGGGCCCCGGCTTTCGCCGGGGTGACCCAATGTCATACCGGCGAAAGCCGGTATCCACTTGGCCGCAGTGGCCCCCTGTTTCTTCCTGTCAGCGCGAGCGATCGTACAGCGGTTTGCCTTTGTCGACGACGTGGACCGTGTAGAGCTTCAGCGAGGTATCACCGGTGACCTTGAAGCCACCGTGCACGACATCGCGCAGGTTCATCGAGGCACTCCCTGCGGCAAGGGACACGGGGTCTTTGCCCGGAGCCTGGATGGTCGCACCCTGCACGACGTAGGCGGCTTCGACGCCGTGGTGGAAGTGGGCGTCGATGGTCTCGCCCGGCTTGTATTCGGCAATGGACGCGATGACTTCCATGCCGGCCGCGCCGGACAGGTCGGCGCGCTTGACTTCGACGCGTTGCGGGGGATCCGTGGCGGTCTGTGCCACGAGCCCCGTCGCCACACCCAGTCCGAACAGCATCAGGCCCGCCGCGCCTGAACGAACCCACGTCTTGCGTCGTGTCATCGTCATCTCCCTTGGGGTTGGAAAACGGAGGTCACTCGGGCCGTTCGTCGTTGGCTGCACCGTGTCGACCGGGTGCAGGGTGGGTGACACCGCGGCCGGCCGCAGGGCCTGCCGCGGCCAGGCCGACGGCCCGTCGAAGCAGTGTGGCGGCGTCTTTGGCGTCGGCCGGGTATTGGGCGATGCCGATGGCCACGGCCACATCCACGGTGGTGCCTGCAATGGGGAACGGCGGGTACAAGGCCTCGCGCAGCTTGGCCGCCACGCGCTCGGCATCCTGCGGCTCATGGAACTTCGACAGCAGCACGGCGAAGGCGTCGGGTGCCACCGAGGCCACGACGTCGCTTGCGCGAAGGCCCATGCGCAGGCGCACGGCGATCTTGCGCCTGAGCACGTTGGCCGATTCCCCGCCGAGGCGGGCCTCGGCTTCGGCCAGGCCTTCGACCCGAACCGCCATCAGCGCCATGGGCGCCGGCTCGCGCTCCCGCAGCGCGAGCAGCTGGTTGACGTGTTCGATGAGTTGCGACTGGTTGGGCAACCCCGTCATCAGGTCCGTGGCATAGGCCTTGCGCGTCTGCTGATGCTGGGCCTTGCGTTCGACAGCCAGGCGCACCGCACGCGGCAGCGCATCCACGGGATCCACCGCCAGCGGCAGCACGTCCTGCACGCCGGCGCGCACCAGGCGAACGGCCAGATCGGCACCCGGGTCGTCCGTGGTGAGCACGAGAACAGCCGGATCGGCCACGGCTTGCGAAAAGCCTGGCCACACGAGAAGCTTGCGGGCCTCGACGGTGCGCGCGGCGATCACGACCGCATCGAAGCGCCGCGCCGCAAGCTGTGCAGAGGCATCGGCCAATCCGCTGCATCTCGCCGCAGCGAACGGGCCGAACAGGGACTTGGCCGCCAGCTCCGGCACGGCGGCGCCATCGGTGTCGATCAGGAGCAGGTTCAGCGCATCAGCGGTCATGGTGAAGAAGGCAACTGGTCAGGGCCCCATTGTGGAGGAAAGGGGCGGCAAGTCACTGTCCGAATCGCGCTAGTTCGTCTTTCATCCAGGCGACGAATGCCCGGGTGCGTGCCGGCAGGCCGCGTGCATGGGGATAGACGATGTTGATGGGCCGCGGCGGGGGCTCGTACGCCTCGAGCACGGTGCGCAGCGTGCCCGCGGCCAAGTGCGGTGCGACCTGGTACTCGATGAACATGCCGAAACCGAGCCCGGCCACACAGGCCTCGGCCGCGGGGATGGCCATGTTGAACGCGAGGTTGCCTGACACGGGCACCTGGAACTGGCGCGTGCCGTCATGGAAGGTCCAGGCGCCCCCCGGGTTGGAGGTGAACAGCACACAGTTGGCGCGTCGCAGGTCGTCGGGATGGGTGGGTTCGCCGTGGGCCTCGAGGTACGCCGGGCTCACGACGACGGGGCGACGCAGCGCGCCCACCGTCTGCGCCACGAGCGTGGAATCGTTCAAGGGCCCGATGCGCACGGCGACGTCGACCCCTTCGTCGAGCAGGTTGACCACCCGGTCCACCAGCAGCAGCTTGACGCGGACCTTGTCGTACCGCTGCACAAACCGGGTGACGGCCGGCGCCACGTACATCTGACCAAACAGCGCAGGCGCCGTGATGACCAGCGGCCCGGTCGGCTGCGCCGCATCGGCGGTGAGTTCGCTCTCGGCATCGGCGACTGCGGTGAGCACGGCCCGGCAGCGTTCGAGGTACTGCCGGCCCTCGGCCGTCAGCGTGATGCGGCGCGTCGTGCGGTTGAACAACCGCACGCCAAGGTGCGATTCGAGCGCCGCAAGCGACCGCACCACGGCCGGCAGCGAGGCCTGCCCTGCTTTCGCCGCCGCCGTCAGGGTGCCGGCATCGGCGATGCGCACGAAGGTGGCCATGGCCTTGAGCTTGTCCATTTGGCCATATTAATTCGATTAGCGGAGTACTCAACTTCGTTTTGAGCCATTTATTCCACTGATCGATACAACCAGAATGCGGACACCCCTTTGATCTGGAGCACATTCCCATGCCCACCCTCACCCTGCACCGCATGGCCTTGTCGGGCCACAGCCACCGCGTCGAAACCTTCCTGCACTTGCTCCAACTGCCCTACACGGCCGTCGACGTGGACCTGCGCGGAGGGGTACACAAGGCCCCCGCGTTCCTCGCGATGAACCCCTTCGGGCAGGTGCCGGTCCTCCAGGACGGAGACCTCACGCTCGCCGACTCCAACGCCATCCTGGTGTATCTGGCGATGCGCTACGGCCCGGCGCACTGGTATCCCACCGACCCGGTGGGCGCCGCGCGTGTGCAGCGCTGGCTGTCGGTCGCGGCCGGCGAACTGGCGCACGGCGCGGCGCTCGCTCGGGGTGCGGTGCTGTTCCAGCGCCCTGTGGACACGGCGCCGCTGATTGCACGCGCCCATGCCTTGCTCGCCTTGATGGAACAGACCCTCGGCCCCACACCTTTCCTCACCGGCGAGCAGCCCACGATCGCGGACATCGCCCACTACAGCTACACGGCGCGGGCCCCCGAGGGCAACATCTCGCTCGAGAACTATCCGAATGTGCGCGGCTGGCTCGCTCGCATGGAAGCCCTCCCCGGCTTCCTGCCGTTCGCCTCCACGCGCGTGGGCCTGAACGCCTGAAGGACATGGGTACGCTCCATGAAGGCGAGGTGGCGGTGCAGCGGCGCCTGGGCGTGCATGAGCGCATGGCCGAGGTGACCGGCCGCGCGATCCGCGACCACATGCCGGACCAGCACCGCGAGTTCTTCTCCCAGCTCCCGTTCGTGATGGTGGGCAGTGTGGATGCCGGCGGGCAACCGTGGGCTTCGGTGCTGGCCAATCCGGAAGGCTTCATGCAGTCGCCGGATGCGACGCACCTGGCGGTGCACGCACTTCCTCTGCCCGGTGACCCGCTGACCCTGTCCGTGGGTCAACCGCTCGGGCTGCTGGGCATTCAGCCGCACACCCGACGGCGCAACCGGATGAACGGGATCGTCGAAACGCTCGATGCCGACGGCTTCATGGTGCGCGTGCAACACAGCTTCGGCAACTGCCCGAAGCACATCGTGCCGCGCAAGGCCCACTTCGCCGCCCCATCGGGCGATGCCCGCGTCGTTCGCGGCGCCGGGCTAGATGAGCGCGCCTGGGCCATCGTTGCGCATGCCGACACCTTGTTCATCGCATCGGCCCATCCCGGCGCCGGCGCGGGCCCCAGCCATGAAGGCGTCGACGTATCGCACCGTGGCGGCCCTGCCGGGTTCGCCGCACGCGATGGCGCCGGCACCCTCTGGCTGCCTGACTATGCAGGCAACTTCTTCTTCAACACGCTGGGCAACCTGACGGTCAACCCCCGCGCGGGTTTGCTGTTCATCGACTTCGACCAAGGCGATGTGCTGCAGCTCGCCGTGCGCGCCGAGGTGGTGTGGGATGCCGCCCGCGCCGAAGCCTTCCCTGGGGCGCAGCGGCTGCTGCGTTTCGACGTGACGGCCATGGTTCGAACCGAGGGCGTCCTGCCGCTGCGATTCGATGCGCCTCAGTAGTGCGGCGGCAGTTCGTCGCGCAAGCTGCGGAAGGCACCT
>Ga0207679_10000200_pt1 | contig 48169 bp, 49 predicted proteins | sample KBSC73metaG_FD_184320 | JGI IMG/M metagenome (GOLD analysis project Ga0207679, IMG submission 184320) | Corn rhizosphere microbial communities from Kellogg Biological Station, Michigan, USA - KBS C7-3 metaG (SPAdes) (version 2) | ecosystem: Host-associated > Plants > Roots > Rhizosphere > Soil ... | reverse complement strand
CGCCGCAGTTGCGCGATGGTGCGCTCGAAAGCCGTGGCCACGGTGTGGTCGAGTCCGTCGCGCATCAGCGTGGAAGGCACGGCCAGGCGCAGGCAGGCGGCAGGACGCCCGGCCAGGCGCACCCTGCGGTCGGACAGCACCTCGTGCAGCAGCACGGCGTCTCGCACCGAGCGGGTCACGGCGCAGGCGGTATCGAGTGTGGGCGACAGGGGTACCGTGCCTTCGGTGGGGGTCAGTCGGGCGGTGTTCTTGAAACCGACGAGGCCCTGGAGTGCCGCGGGGATGCGGATGGAGCCGCCCGTGTCGGAGCCGAGCGCCGCCCATGCCGCGCCGGTGGCCACGGAGACAGCGCCACCGGACGTGGACCCTCCGGGGATGCGAGGCTCGGCATCGAACCGGGAGGTGGCCGGGTTGGCCGGCGTGCCATGGTGCGGGTTCAGTCCGACGCCCGAAAACGCGAACTCGGTCATGTGGGTGTGGCCCGTCAGGGCCGCGCCGGCTCGGCGCAGGCGTGCCACGGCAGGGCAATCGGCCGTGGCGGGGGCGTGTGCGCGCAAGGCGACGGAGCCCGCCGTGGTGGTGAACCCCGCCACGTCGAACAGGGCCTTCACGCTGACGGCGAGGCCGGCCAGCGGCGGCAGCGGGACGCCGGCCTGAAACTGCAGGTCCACGGCGGCCGCGGTGGCCTCGGCATGGCCGGTGAATCGCTGGAGGTAGGTGTGTGCGTTCGCGGCCGCGCCGGCCGCCAGGGCGCTGCGTGCCAGGGCACCGGTGGCGCTTTCGCGGCCGAGAAGAATGGCTTCGCGCGCGGCGCTCAGGTCATGGGTCATGGAGAAAGGCTGGAAGGGCGTGCTACACTCTACGGGTTTATCTGAGGGCGTTCATGTTGGGCGCCCCGGGGAAACCGCAATCCTGCGAAATCGCGAATCCGGTTGTTGAAAGGTGTTGAACGCACCCTGTGCGGCGGCTGTGTCTTCCATGGCGCTGCTGAAACAGAGGCTTTCAATTCAAGCCGGATTCTAGAACCAACCTTTGGAGTTCACATGTCTGTCACCATGCGTGAAATGCTGGAAGCCGGCGTTCATTTCGGCCACCAAACCCGCTTCTGGAACCCGAAGATGGCCCCGTACATCTACGGCCATCGCAACAAGATCCACATCATCAACCTCGAGAAGACGCAGCCGCTCTTCAACGACGCGATGAAGTTCATCCGCCAGCTGGCAGCTCGCCGCGGCACCATCCTGATGATCGGCACCAAGCGCCAGGCCCGCGAAGTGATCGCCGCCGAAGCCCAGCGCGCCGGCATGCCCTACGTCGATCAACGCTGGCTCGGCGGCATGCTGACCAACTTCAAGACGGTCAAAGGTTCGCTGAAGAAGCTCAAGGACATGCAGGCCCAGGTCGAAGCCGGCACCGAAATCCGCATCAAGAAGGAAGCGCTGCTGTTCCAGCGCGACCTGGCCAAGCTCGAGAAGGACATCGGCGGCATCCAGAACATGAATGCGCTGCCTGACGCCATGTTCGTGATCGACGTCGGTTACCACAAGATCGCCGTGCTGGAAGCCAAGAAGCTGGGCATTCCCGTGATCGGTGTGGTCGACTCCAACCACTCGCCGGACGGCATCGACTACGTCATCCCCGGCAACGACGACTCGTCGAAGGCCGTGGCGCTGTACGCGAAGGCCGTGGCCGACGCCGTGCTCGACGGCAAGGCCAATGCGACGAACGATGTCGTGCAGGCCGTGTCGGCCAACGGCGACGAGTTCGTGGAAGTCAACGAAACGGCCTGAGCGCTCCGGCCCCGGTTCGCCTGACAAGGCGGGCATGAAAAGGGGCTCTTCAGCCCCTTTTTTTCAACCTACACATGATTCAATGGTGCGCGCCCGGTGTGCGCGTGCCGAACCTTCACGGAGATTCACGATGACCGCAATCACTGCAAGCATGGTCGCCGAGCTGCGCGCCAAGACCGACGCGCCGATGATGGAATGCAAGAAGGCCCTGACCGAAGCCGCCGGCGACATGGAAAAGGCCGAGGAGCTGCTGCGCGTCAAGCTCGGCACGAAAGCGGGCAAGGCCGCTTCGCGCGTGACGGCCGAAGGCGTTGTGGCCGCGTCGGTGGACGGTGCCGTTGGTGCCCTCGTCGAAGTGAACTGCGAAACGGACTTCGTCTCGAAGAACGACGATTTCCTGGCCTTCTCCAAGGCCGTGGCCGAACTGATCGCCAAGAACAATCCGGCCGACGTGGCCGCCGTTGGCGCGCTGCCGCTGTCGCAAGCCGGGTTCGGTCCCACGGTTGAAGACGTGCGCAAGGGCCTGATCGGCAAGATCGGCGAGAACATGTCGATCCGCCGCTTCAAGCGCTACGCGGGCGGTGGCCAGCTGGCCAGCTACCTGCACGGCACGCGCATCGGCGTGATTGTCGAATTCAACGGCGACGCCGTCGCCGCCAAGGACGTGGCGATGCACATCGCCGCCATGAAACCGGTGTCGCTGTCGTCGGCCGACGTGCCCGCCGACCTGATCGAGAAGGAGCGTTCGGTCGCGACGGCCAAGGCTGCGGAATCGGGCAAGCCCGCCGACATCGTCGCCAAGATGGTCGAAGGCTCGGTGCAGAAGTACCTGAAGGAAGTCAGCCTGTACAACCAGGTCTTCGTGAAGGCCGCCGATGGCAAGGCCACGGTCGAGCAGCACCTCAAGAGCGTCAAGACCGAGGTGAAGGCGTTCACGCTGTATGTCGTGGGCGAAGGCATCGAGAAGAAGGTCGACGACTTCGCGGCCGAAGTGGCTGCGCAAGTGGCTGCCGCCAAGAGCGCCTGACCTTCAGGCGACCCATCGGAACAAGGGGCCGAACGCCTCTTGTTCCATCCAGACGGATAGACTTCCACGCGGCACGGCACACGTGCCCGTGTTCATCGATCACAGGGAGATCCCCGCATGCCGGCGTACAAGCGCATCCTGCTGAAACTTTCGGGCGAAGCCCTGATGGGCGACGATGCCTATGGCATCAATCGCGCCACCATCGTGCGCATGGTGCGTGAGGTCCAGGACGTGACCCGGCTGGGGTGCGAGGTGGCTGTCGTGATCGGCGGCGGCAACATCTTCCGCGGTGTCGCAGGTGGCTCGGTCGGAATGGACCGCGCGACGGCCGACTACATGGGCATGCTCGCCACCGTGATGAACGCATTGGCCCTGGCCGACACCATGCGCCAGGAAGGCATGACCGCCCGCGTGATGTCCGCCATCGCGATCGACCAGGTCGTCGAGCCGTATGTGCGCCCGAAGGCACTGCAGTACCTTGAAGAAGGCAAAATCATCGTGTTCGCCGGCGGTACCGGCAACCCGTTTTTCACCACCGACACCGCCGCCGCGCTGCGGGGCGCCGAGATCGGCGCCGAGGTGGTGTTGAAGGCCACGAAGGTCGACGGCGTGTACACCGCCGACCCGAAGAAAGACCCATCGGCCACCCGCTACAGCAAGATCACGTTCGACGAAGCCATCAGCCGCAATCTGCAGGTGCTCGACGCCACAGCGTTCGCCCTGTGCCGCGACCAGAAGCTGCCGATCAAGGTGTTCAGCATCTTCAAGGAAGGTGCACTGAGGCGCGTCGTCATGGGCGAAGACGAGGGAACCCTCGTCCACGTTTGAGTTGAGGAAACAGCCATGAGCACCGCAGACATCCGGAAGAACGCCGAAGCGAAGATGACGCGTTCGATCGAGTCCTTCAAGAACGAACTGCAAAAGATCCGCACCGGCCGTGCCCATCCGGGCATCCTGGACCAGGTTCAGGTCGAATACTACGGCTCGATGGTCCCCATCAGCCAGGTGGCCAACGTGTCCCTGCTCGATGCCCGCACGATCACCGTGCAGCCCTGGGAAAAGGGCATGGGCGCCAAGATCGAGAAGGCCATCCGCGAATCCGACCTGGGGCTGAACCCCTCGGCCCAAGGCGATCTGCTGCGCGTGCCCATGCCCCCGCTGACGGAGGAGCGCCGGAAAGAGCTGACCAAGGTCGTGCGCAACGCAGGCGAAGACAGCAAGGTTGCCATTCGCAACCTGCGCCGCGATGCGAACGAGCAGGCCAAGAAGCTCACGAAGGACAAGCAGATTTCCGAGGACGATGAGCGACGTTCGCTCGAAGACCTGCAGAAGCTGACCGACCGGTACATTGCCGAAGTCGATCGGCTGACCGCCGCCAAGGAAGCGGAAATCATGGCCGTCTGATGGCCTCCGTCCGGATCGACCGCTTGTTCTTCTCGAAAACACCATTGGAATCGCAGCCCCGTATTCCCCGTCACGTGGCCATCGTCATGGACGGCAATGGCAGGTGGGCCAAGAAGCGGTTCATGCCGCGGTTCTTCGGCCACAAGCAGGGGGTCGATGCCCTGGTTCGCACGGTGCAGGCCTGCGCCGACCGTGGCATCGAATACCTGACCGTGTTCGCGTTCTCCAGTGAGAACTGGAAGCGTCCCACGGAGGAAGTGTCAGGCCTGATGGACCTGGTGCTGGTCGCCGTGTCCAAGTACCTGTCCAAGCTGGCCAGCGAAGGCGTGCGGATCCGCATCGTCGGCGATCGCTCCCAGGTCTCCGACAAGGTGCGAAACGCCTGGGACCAGGCCGAGCGTGCCACGGAGCACAACCGACGCATCACGCTGTCGGTGGCCTTCAACTATGGCGGGCGCTGGGACATCGTCCAGGCGTGCCAGCAGGCCATCCGTGACGGCGTGCCGGCCGATGCCCTTGACGAAGCTCGCCTCTCGCGCTACATGGCGATGAACTTCGCCCCGGACCCCGATCTGTTCATCCGCACCGGCGGCGAGGTGCGCATCAGCAATTTCCTCCTGTGGCAGGTGGCGTATGCTGAGTTGTTCTTCAGCGACTGCCTCTGGCCCGAGTTCGGCGATGCCCAGCTCGACGCCGCACTGGCTGACTACGCCGGCCGCGATCGCCGTTTCGGCGGAGTGAACGCGGCCGACAACCTCGTCGAGAAGGCCTGATCCATGCTCAAGCAGCGCGTCATCACTGCGGTGGTCATGTTGCTCGTCCTGCTGCCCACGGTGTTTGCGCACGTGGCGTGGCCGTTTGCGCTGCTGACCCTCGCGATGGTCACCGTGGCAGGATGGGAGTGGGGCCGGCTGAATGGCGCGGGCAGCACCACGTCGCTCGCCATGGGGGCGGTGGTGGGCGCATTGTGCGCGGCTGCGTTGTGGGCGGGATGGGTCGGCGTGGGGGCCAGCCCCGCATGGTGGCTTGCCTGCGGTGTGTGGGTGCTGGGCGGTGCCATGGCGCTCAAGGTCGGTCCCGCCGCATGGCCCGCCTTGCCCAAGGCGGCCCGCTGGGTGCTGGGTGTGGCCATGCTGTTCACGGCCTGGCTGGCCCTGGCGAGCGCCAAGGTGGTGGGCCTGAACTACCTGCTGTCGGTGTTCTGCCTCGTCTGGATGGCCGACATTTCCGCCTATTTCGGTGGGCGCACCTTTGGGCGCCGCAAGCTCGCTCCCACGATCAGCCCTGGCAAGAGCTGGGAGGGCGTCTGGAGCGGCATGCTGGGCGTGATGATGCTGGCTGTTGTCTGGATTCTTGCCGACAAGACCTGGCCATTGGGTTCGCCCAGCGTCTTCACGCTGCTGTGGCAGCGGTTCGAGGCGCTCGGGCTCATGCTGGCCCTGGTGTTTCTTTGCGCGATGAGCGTACTCGGTGACCTCGTCGAGTCGCTGGTCAAGCGCGCGGCCGGCGCCAAGGACAGCAGCCAACTGTTGCCCGGCCATGGCGGCGTGCTCGACCGGGTCGATGCGCTGCTGCCGGTCTTCCCCATTGCGATGGCGCTCAGCTCGCTCTGACATCGACCGCCTGTTGCGGCGCCGCCAACCCCCTGGTGCACCCCATCATGTCCAAGTCGTCTTCGGCCCGCCAGCGGGTCTGTGTCCTCGGTGCCACCGGCAGCATCGGCACCAACACGCTCGATGTGCTCGCGCGTCACCCGGATCGGTTCGAGGTGATTGCGTTGACGGCACATGGCCGCGTGGCGGAGTTGCGCGACCAGTGCCTGAAATGGAAGCCGCGGTTTGCCGTCGTCGCGGAGCCCGATGCGGCCCAGATGCTCCAGCGTGAGCTGCGTGCCGCCGGACTGCGCACGGAAGTGATGCACGGCAGCGCCGCCTTGTCCGACGTGGCGTCACACGCCGATGTGGACGTCGTGATGGCCGCCATCGTGGGGGCGGCTGGCCTTGCGCCGTGCATTGCCGCCGCGCGGGCAGGCAAGCGACTGCTGCTGGCCAACAAGGAGGCCATCGTGGTGGGCGGCGCGCTGTTCATGCAGGCCGTGCGCGAGGGCGGCGCCACCCTGTTGCCCGTCGACAGCGAACACTCCGCCATCTTCCAATGCCTGCCCGAGGACCGCACCACCTGGGCGCGGCGCATCGATCACATCGTGCTCACTGCGTCAGGCGGCCCGTTCCGCGACCGTGACCCGGCCACGCTCGCCCACGTCACGCCCGACGAGGCCTGTGCCCATCCGAACTGGGTGATGGGTCGCAAGATCTCGGTCGACTCGGCCACGATGATGAACAAGGCACTCGAAGTCATCGAGGCGCGCTGGCTGTTCGACCTGACCCCGGAGCAGATCCGGGTGGTCGTTCATCCGCAGAGCATCATCCATTCGATGGTCGTGTGCCGCGACCATTCCGTGCTCGCACAACTCGGAACGCCCGACATGCGCGTGCCCATCGCATATGCGCTCTCGTTTCCAGAGCGCATCGAATCGGGCGCTTCGCTGCTCGACGTGACCGCGTTGTCCGCCTTGACCTTCCGGCCGGCGACGGCCGACCGCTACCCCAGCCTGCACCTTGCATGGCAGGCCTTGCGGGCCGCTGAAGGCAGCACCGCGGTGCTCAATGCCGCCAACGAAGTGGCCGTCGCCGCGTTCCTTGCGGGAACCATCCGTTTCGATCAGATTCACAGTGTCAACGCACGCTGCCTCGATGACATCTCGCCCGACCCAGCGGCCTGCCGCAGCGTGGCCGGCCTGCTCGAACTCGATGCGCAGGTGCGCCGCCACGCCGGCGCCATCGTTGGAACGTTGACACCATGACCACACTGCTCGCCTTCCTCGTCACCATCAGTGTTCTCGTGGTGTTCCACGAATACGGTCACTACCAGGTGGCCAGGGCGTGCGGGGTCAAGGTGGAGCGGTTCTCTTTCGGTTTCGGACCGGTCGTCTGGCGCTACCAGCGCACGCCCGACAGCACCGAATTCGTGGTCTCGGCGTTTCCTCTCGGCGGTTATGTCCGCATGCTGGGGCACGGTCCCGAGCCGGTCCCGTCCTCACAGGAGGCGGTCGCATTCAGGTACAAACCGCTGTGGCGGCGCAGCGCCATCGTGCTGGCCGGCCCGGCCGCCAACTTCCTTCTGGCCATCGTGCTGTACGCGTCCTCGAACTGGATCGGCGTGGACGAACCCCAGGCGCGGCTTGGCACGCCCGCGTCGTCCACCGTGGCGGCCCAGGCGGGCTTGCGCGCTGGGGATTGGGTCAGGTCGATGTCGTCCGACGGGCTCACCTGGCAGGAGGTGCGCTCGATGTCCGACCTGCGTTGGGCCGTCACCCAGGCCGTGTTGAACGGTGAGCGACTCCACCTCAGTGTCTCTGACGCGCGCGGGCATGGCGCACGCTCGGTCGTGCTCGAACTCGACAAGCTGGGAACGAAGGAAGTGGATGCGGCGATGATGCGCCGGGTGGGGGTGTCGCTGTGGATGGGCGAGCCCGTGCTCAGGACGCTCGAGCCCGGGCCCGCGCGCGAAGCCGGGCTCAGGAGTGGTGACCGCGTCCTGAGCGTTGACGGTGTCGCCATCGATGACGCGAACGAACTGTTGGCCGTGATCCGCGCCGATGCGAACAAGACGCCGATGGCGTGGCGTGTGGAGCGCGATGGCCAGGTCCTCTCGATGACCGTCACGCCCGAGCGTGTCCTCGATCGCAAGGAACACGTCGGACGCGTGAACGCCGCGCTGGGTCAGCGGCCCGAGACGGAGAAGGTGAGCTACGGCTTTGCCGAGGGTCTGACCCGGGCCGTCATCCACACCTGGGACATGTCGGCGCTGACCTTGAAGATGCTGTGGCGCATGATCACCTTCGATGCCTCCTGGAAGCAGCTGAGCGGCGTGTTGACCATCGCCGACTACGCCGGCCAGTCGGTACGGCTCGGCCTGTCGTACTACCTGGGCTTTCTCGCGGTATTGAGCGTGAGTCTCGGTGTGCTGAACCTGCTGCCCGTACCGATCCTCGACGGCGGGCACCTGATGTATCATCTTTTTGAGGCAGTGACGGGGCGGCCCCCTTCAGACGTGTGGCTCGACCGGCTCACTCGCGGCGGCCTGGTCATCATGAGCATGATGATGTTGCTCGCTTTCTTCAACGACGTGGCCCGCCTCATGGGCCTGCACTGACCACCGCATGCGAAATCCCCCCGCCTTCACTGTGTTCTGTCCCAGCTTTGCCCGTCCTACCGTCATCGCCATGGCCGCCGCCGCCGCGCTGGCTTGCGCTCCGGCCTTCGCCGTCGAGCCGTTCGCGCTGAAGGACATCCGCGTCGAAGGCCTCCAGCGAACCGACGCCGGCACCGTGTTCGCCGCATTGCCTTTCCGTGTGGGCGACACCTACAACGACGCCAAGGGCGCGGCCGCACTGCGTGCGCTCTTCGCCACCGGCCTCTTCAAGGACGTGCGGATCGAGGTCGACGGCGACGTGGTCGTCGTCATCGTCGAAGAACGTTCCGTCATCGCCAACATCGACTTCGTGGGCTTGAAGGAGTTCGACAAAGAGGCGCTCAGCAAAGCCTTGAAAGACTTCGGCATCTCCGAGGGCATGCCGTTCGACAAGGCGCTGGCCGACCGGGCCGAGCAAGAACTCAAACGACAGTACCTCACGCGCAGCCTGTATGGGGCAGAGGTGGTCACCACCGTGACCCCTCAGGAACGCAACCGGGTCAACGTCACGTTCACGATCACCGAGGGTGCCGCGGCGAAGATCAAGGAGATCCGCTTCACAGGCAACAAGGTGTTCTCCGAAGGCACGCTCAAAAGCCAGATGGACCTCAACGATGGCAGCTGGCTGAACTGGTACACGAAGGCGGACCGCTATTCCCGCTCGAAGCTCACGGCCGACCTCGAGACCATCCGGTCCTATTACCTGAACCGCGGCTACCTCGAGTTTGCCGTCGAGTCCACGCAGGTCGCCATCTCCCCGGACAAGCAGGACATCACGATCACCATCAACGTGGTCGAAGGGCAGAAGTACACCGTCACGGCGGTCAAGCTGGAAGGTGAGTACCTCGGCAAGGAAGATGAGTTCAAGTCCCTCGTCACCATTCGCCCCGGCGAGCCGTACCGGGCCGAATCGGTGGCCGAGACCACCAAGGCCTTCACCGAGAAGTTCGGCACCTTCGGTTATGCCTTTGCCCGCATCGATTCCCGCCCGGAGATCGACCGCGCGAGCGGCCAGGTCGCCATCACGCTGTTTGCCGAACCGGCCCGCCGGGTGTATGTGCGCCGCTTCAACGTCTCCGGCAACAGCCGCACGCGGGACGAAGTGGTGCGCCGCGAATTCCGGCAGTTCGAATCGTCCTGGTATGACAGCCGCCGCATCAAGTTGTCGCGCGACCGCGTGGACCGCCTGGGCTACTTCAAGGAGGTCAATGTCGAGACCAACGAAGTGCCGGGCACGGCCGACCAGGTCGACCTGACCATGAACGTCGTCGAGAAGCCCACGGGCAACCTGATGCTGGGCGCGGGCTTTTCCAGTGCCGACCGCTTCTCGATCAGCGGCTCCATCAAGCAGGACAACATCTTCGGCTCGGGCACGTACCTGGGAGTCGAGGTCAACACCAGCAAGTCGAACCGCAATTTCGTGATCAGTGCGTCCGACCCGTACTTCACCATCGATGGCATCACGCGTTCGTACGAGTTGTTCTACCGGACGCAGCGTCCGATCAACAGCCAGGGCGAAGACTACAAAACGATCACGCCGGGGGGAACAATTCGATTCGGTGTGCCTTTCACGGAAACCGATACCGTCTATTTCGGCATTGGCCTTGAACAGACGGAAATTCGTGGCGACTTCGGTTTGCCGTTGCAATACCGTGACTATCGGAACAAGTTCGGACAAAAGAGCACCTCCTTGCCGCTGACTCTGGGTTGGACCCGGGACGACCGCGACAGCGTGCTCGTGCCGAACAGCGGCGAGTACAAGCGCGTGAACCTTGAATGGGGCGTGGCGGGTGACACCCGCTACTTGCGCTCCAACGCGCAGTATCAGCACTATTGGCCCATCACGAAGCAATACACCTTTGCATTCAATGCTGAGGCGGGCTACGGCAAAGGCCTGCAGGGGCGGGAGTATCCGCTCTTCAAGAATTTCTACGGTGGCGGGCTGGGCACCGTGCGAGCATTCGACCAGAACTCCCTCGGTCCCGTCGACTGGAATGGTGCCTATCTGGGTGGTGCCAAGCGCTTCAACATGAACGGCGAGTTGTACCTGCCCGTGCCGGGTTCCGGCACCGACCGCACGCTGCGCATTTTTGCGTACACCGACGTCGGTAACATCTGGGGCGAACAGGAAAAAGTCGAGCTGGACAGCCTGCGCGCCTCGGTCGGTCTCGGTTTGAGCTGGGTTTCCCCGATCGGCCCGCTGAAGATCAGCTATGGCACGCCCATCCGCTCGAAGGTCAACGATAGAATCAGCCGTATCCAATTCCAAATCGGGACCGCGTTCTAATGAAAAGCCCTCTGGTGAAGTGCGTTCTGGCCGCTGCAAGCCTGGTATTGGCAGCGTCGGCGGCACAAGCGCAGGAGTTGAAGATCGGCTACGTCAACAGCGACATCGTGCTTCGCGACGCCGAACCCGCGAAGGCTGCCCTCGCCAAGCTCAAGGCCGAATTCGGCAAGCGGGACAAGGAATTGACCGACATGAGCAACCGGCTGAAGGCTGCCGGCGAGAAGTTCGACAAAGAGCAGCCCACGCTGATGGAGTCGGAGAAAATCCGCCGCCAGCGCGAATTCAGCGAGCAGGAACGCGAGTTCCACCGCAAGCGCCGCGAGTACGAAGAAGACGTGAACCGCCGCCGCAACGAGGAGTTGGCCTCGGTGGTCGAGCGCGCCCAGAAGGCCATCAAGAAAATTGCGGAAGACGAGAAATACGATCTCGTCGTCCAGGAAGTGCTGTTCTCCAGCCCGCGTGTCGACATCACCGAGAAAGTGATCAAGACCCTCAACGCGCAACAGGGCAAGTGAGCGGTGGCCAAGATCACTCTGGGTGACATCGCCGCGCACCTCGGCGGTGAACTCACCGGCAACCCCCTCCTGACGATCGACCGGGTCGGCCCGCTCGACAGCGCCACGCCGCACACGATCTCCTTCCTCTCGAACCCACGCTACGCGGCCCAGCTTGCATCCACGCAGGCCGGCTGCGTGATCGTCGGACCGGCGCTGCGCGACGCCGCGGTTGCCCGCGGAGCCGCACTCGTCCTGCCGGATCCGTACCTCGCTTTCGCACGCCTCACGCAGTGGTGGGCCGCCCAACATCGGCCGCCTGCGACGCCAGGCGTGCATCCCACCGCTTGTGTCGATCCCTCGGCCCGGCTGGCGGCCAGCGCCAGCATCGGCCCATTCGTCGTGATCGAGGCAGATGCCGTGATTGGCGAGGGCGCCCAGATCGGCGCGCACGGGTTCGTCGGGCGCGGCTCCACCATCGGGCCACACACCCGGTTCGCGCCTCGGGTGACGTTCAACCACGGCTGCCACATCGGCGCCCGCGGCATCCTGCACCCCGGCGTGGTGATCGGCGGGGATGGATTCGGCTTCGCCCCGAACCAGGGCCGCTGGGAAAAGATCGAGCAACTGGGCGGCGTGCGCATCGGCGATGACGTGGAAATCGGTTCGAACACCTGTGTGGACCGCGGCGCGCTCGACGACACGGTGCTCGAAGAGGGCGTCAAGCTCGACAACCTGATCCAGATTGCCCACAACGTGAAGATCGGGGCGTTCACGGCGATGGCCGGCTGCTCCGGCGTGGCCGGCAGCACGGTGATCGGCAAGCATTGCATGATTGCCGGGGATGTCATGTTCGTCGGCCACATCCAGGTTGCCGATCACGTCCAGGTCACCGGCAGCACCACCGTGACCCGCTCCATCACGAAGCCGGGCGTCTACTCCGGTCTGTTCCCGATGGACGACAACGCCAGCTGGGAAAAGAACGCCGCCATCTTGCGCAACCTCCATACCCTGCGCGACCGCGTTCGTGCCCTCGAAAAGAAAAAGTAGTACACCCATGATGGACATTTACGAGATTCTCAAGAAACTGCCGCACCGCTACCCGATCCTGATGGTGGATCGGGTGCTGGAGATCAACGCCGGCAAGAACATCAAGGCCGTGAAGAACGTCAGTGCCAACGAGCCGTACTTCCAGGGGCATTTCCCTGCGCGTCCGGTGATGCCGGGCGTGCTGATGGTCGAGGCGCTCGCACAGGCCGCGGGCCTCCTGTCCTTCGCCACCTATGGTGTGCAACAGGACGACAACTCCGTGTTCTATTTCGCCGGCATCGATGAAGCGCGCTTCAAGCGGCCCGTGCAGCCGGGCGATCAACTGATCCTCGACGTGAACCTCGAGCGCGCCAAGTCGGGCATCTACAAGTTCGCCGGGCGAGCCTCGGTCGACGGCGAAACCGCCGTGGAGGCCAAGCTGATGTGCACCATGCGCCGCGTGGTGGACTGACCCGGGGGCTGCAATGGCAACGATCCACTCCACCGCCGTGATCGAGCCGGGTGCCCAGCTTGGCCAGAACGTATCGGTCGGGCCGTACAGCGTGATCGGCGCGAATGTGCGCATCGATGAGGGCACGCAGATCGGCCCTCATGTGGTGATCCAGGGCCACACGACGATCGGCCGCGACAACCGCATCTTCCAGTTCGCTTCGCTTGGCGCCATTCCGCAAGACAAGAAGTACAACGGCGAACCCACGCAGCTCGTCATCGGTGACCGCAACCTCATCCGCGAATTCGTCACGTTCAACCTGGGCACCGCCCAGGATGGCGGCGTCACGCGCCTGGGCGATGACAACTGGATCATGGCGTACGTGCACCTCGCGCACGATTGCCAGCTCGGCAACCACGTGACCATCTCCAACAGCACCCAGCTGGCGGGCCATGTGCACATCGGCAACTGGGTCACCCTCGGCGGCCTCACGCACATCCACCAGTTCTGCAAGGTGGGCGATCACGTGATGACCGGCATGGGTTCGGCCATTGCCAACGACGTGCCGCCGTTCATGATCACCACCGGCGCACCCGCCGAGATCCGCGGCCTCAATGCGGAAGGCCTTCGCCGCCGCGGCTTCACGCCGGAACGCGTGGCTGTCATCAAGAAAATGCACAAGCTGCTGTACCGCGACGGGCTCACGTTCGAGGCCGCCTGCGAGGGCATCAGGGCGCTGGCCGGCACCGTGCCGGAAGCCGACGACGACGTGGCCATGATGGCCCGTTTCCTCGCCGAATCGACCCGTGGCATTGTTCGCTGAGTGCGCGGCATGTCCATCGACTCTCCGCGTTTCGCGATGGTCGCGGGCGAAGCGTCCGGTGACTTGCTGGCCGGGCTGCTGCTCGGGGGGCTGAAGGACCGCTGGCCGGACCTGCGGTCGCACGGCATTGGCGGCCCGCGCATGGCGGCGCAAGGGTTCGAGGCATGGTGGCCGCACAGCAAGCTGGCCGTGCGCGGCTACCTCGATGTGCTTTGGCGCCTGCGCGAGCTGCTCAACATCCGAAAGACCCTCGGCGATCGGCTGCTGCGCGAACGTCCCGATGCCTTCATTGGCATCGATGCGCCCGATTTCAACCTGGGCCTCGAGACCCGGCTGAAAGCCCAGGGCATCAAGTCCATCCACTTCGTGAGTCCCTCGGTGTGGGCCTGGCGCGGCGAACGCATCCTGAAGATCGGTGCGGCGGTCGACCACATGCTGTGCGTGTTCCCGTTCGAGCCGGCGCTGTATGCGAAGCACGGCATCTCGGCCAGTTACGTAGGGCACCCGCTGGCCGACCTGATCCCGCTCGAAGTGCCACGGGCCCCGGCGCGAACGGCCCTCGGACTGGCGCCGGAGGACACTGTCGTCGCCTTGTTGCCGGGCAGTCGGCGCAGCGAGATGAAATACATCGCGCCGAGGTTGCTGGCGGCCGCCGCGATGATGAAGCGCCAGCGTCCGGGGCTCAAGTTCGTTTTTCCGGTGGTGCCGGGGCTGCGCGACATGGCCGAGGCCGCCGTGCGCAGCGAGGCGCCGTCCACCGGGGTGATGTTGCTCGACGGCCGCTCGCACGAGGCACTCGCCGCATGTGATGTGACGCTGATCGGCAGCGGCACCGCCACGCTGGAGGCCGCCCTGTTCAAGCGGCCCATGGTCATCACCTACAACATGAACCGGCTCGAGTGGTACCGCTTGCGCCGGCTGAACTACCAGCCCTGGGTGGGCCTGCCCAACATCCTCTCGAACGAATTCGTCGTTCCGGAATTGCTTCAGGACGAGGGCCATCCCGAAGCCCTCGCCAAAGCCGCGTTCGACTGGCTCGACGATCCGGCGCGATGCGCACAACTTGTTGCGCGCTTTGACGCGCTCCACCGGCAGCTCCGCTGCAACACCGCCCAGGCGGCCACCGATGCGATCGAAAAAGTCTTGCGGGCCTGAGCAGCTCGGGCTGCACTTTGACGTGGCCGGCTTGTTGGCCGGCGTCGATGAAGCAGGGCGCGGGCCGCTGGCCGGTCCCGTGGTCGCCGCCGCGGTCATCCTTGACGAGCTGAAGCCGATCCACGGGCTGGACGACTCGAAGAAGCTCACGCCCCGGGTGCGCGACCGCCTGTTCGATGAAATACGTGCCAAGGCCTTGTGCGTCTGCATCGCAGAGGCGTCGGTCGAGGAGATTGACCGGCTCAACATCCTGCATGCCACCATGCTCGCGATGAAGCGAGCCGTCGAAGGCCTGCGCCTGAAGCCTGCCAAGGTCCAGGTCGATGGCAACCGCCTGCCGGTGCTCAAGATGACGGCCGAGGCCATCGTGCAGGGCGATGCGCTCGTGCCTGCCATTTCGGCCGCGTCCATCCTCGCGAAGGTGCACCGCGACCGGCTGTTGATTGCCCTGCACGATGCCCATCCCCAGTACGGGTTCGACGCGCACAAGGGCTACGCCACGAGCGAGCACCTCGAGGCGCTCCGCCGTCACGGTGCATGCGTGCATCACCGCCGTTCCTTTGCGCCGGTGCGCGAAGCGATCACGGTGACCGAGGTGCGCGTCGCATGAGCGTGCGTGTCGTCACGTCGCGCGACAACCCGCTGCTGGTGCGCCTTCGCAAGCTGGCAGGCGACCCAGGGGCCTACCGCAAACAGGGCGAGGTGTGGATCGAGGGCGACCACCTGGTGTCGGCTTTCCTGGGTCGTGATGGTCATGCGCCGCATGCCGTCATCACTGAAGCCGGCTGGGAAGACGCGCGCCTGCGCGAGCTCGCCAGCCGTGCGGACCAGGTGACCATCGTGCCTGCGGCATTGATGGCAGGCCTCAGCACCCTGGAATCGCCGGCACCGCTGGCATTCGCGGTGCCCTGGCGGGGTGCGCAGGCCGTGCAGCCCGGACGGGCCACGGTGGTGCTTGATCGCCTGCAGGATGCGGGCAATGTGGGTGCGGTGCTCCGGAGTGCATCGGCATTCGGCTTCACGCAGGTCGTGGCCCTCAAAGGCAGTGCCGCGCTCTGGTCGCCCAAGGTGCTGCGGGCGGGCATGGGCGCGCACTTTGCGCTGCACCTCGTCGAGGGGGCAGACCTGGCCGCGCTCGATGCACTGGACGTGCCGCTCGTCGCCACCAGCTCGCATGCGGCCCAGGCGGTTCACGAGGTGATGTTGCCATGGCCCTGTGCCTGGGTGATGGGCCATGAAGGGCAGGGTGTCTCTGAAGCCCTGATGGCACGGTGCGCGCTGGGCGTTCGCATCCCGCAACCGGGCGGCGAGGAATCGCTCAACGTGGCGGCCGCGGCAGCCGTGTGCTTGTACGAATCGGCTCGCCAGCAGCTTGCATGACGGTCCGGTGCCAAGCATCTGCTCAGCGCGTCTGAACCGAAGCTCTCCAGTTCGTGGTTCTTCAAGAGCGATCTGCGTTTCGTCCAACGACAAGACACATGAATGGTGCATGCGCTACGTCGCTTGAATCGCAGTTGATCGCGCTGGTTTGCAGCTCGGGCTGAGGTAGCCTGACTTCCGTGGACAGTCGCCTCGAACAGAGAGCAGACAGACGGGCAAGAGGATGAAGAAGAATCAGAACTACACGGCTGAGTTCCGTGCCGAGGCGGTGAAGCTGGTCACGGAGCAGAAGCTCAGCCACCAAGAGGCGGCTGGGCGGTTGGGCGTTCCCAAGGGCTCGCTGAGCAACTGGATTGTGGCGGCTAAGCGCCGAGGTGAGCACGGTGGTGAATCAGCGGCTATGCCACCGACAGTGGCCGAATTGCAGGCTGAGGTCGCGCGGCTTCGCAAGGAACTGGCCCGCACGGAGATGGAGCGCGAAATCGTAAAAAAGGCCGCCGCGTACTTTGCCAAGGAGTCGCTGCAAGGTACGCGTTCATGAAGGCGACGCTGGAAGAAGGCTGCAACTATCCTGTGGCGGTGATGTGCCGGGCGCTGGAGATCTCGCGCAGCGGCTACTACGCGTGGTGCAGCAGACCACCCTCGCAGCGCTCGCGCACCGACGAACGGCTGCGCGTAGCCATCCGAGCTGCGCACAAGGCCAGCCGTGACACTAATGGCACACGCCGCGTTCACGCGGAGCTTCAAGATCAGGGCTTTGCTGCTGGGCGTGATCGCATCGGGCGGTTACGCCGCCAGATGGGGCTGCGCTGCCGTCAGCAGCGGCGTTACCGGGTCCGGACCACCGATTCCAACCACACGATGCCGGTAGCGAAGAACCTGCTGGATCAGAAGTTTGTCGCCAGCGCGCCGAACCAGGTGTGGATGACCGATATCACCTACGTGGAGACCGACGAGGGCTGGCTGTACTTGGCCGGAGTGAAGGACCTCTATAGTTGCGAGATCGTGGGCTACGCCATGGGTGAGCACATGACGCAGCAACTGACCGGACAGGCGCTGTTTGCGGCGTATCAGAAACACCGGCCGCCGCGGGACCTGATCCATCACAGCGATCGCGGGACCCAATATTGCGCTCACGACTACCGCAAGTTGGTGAAGTCCCTCGGCATGGAAGCCTCAATGTCACGCCGGGGCAATTGCTACGACAACGCGCCCATGGAGAGCTTTTGGGGGTCGCTCAAAACAGCGTTGGTCTACCACGAGCACTATCAGACGCGGGCGCAGGCAGCGGCGGCGATCCGTGAGTGGATCGAGATCTTTTACAACCGCCAGCGCCGCCACAGTCGGCTGGGCAACGTGGCGCCTGTGGTTTTTGCAAGGCAGCATTTCAACAACGAAAGGGCGCAGGCGGCTTAAAAAGTCGCTGTCCACCCTTGTCAGTACACCTCAGGCAGGACCATGCGTGCGCTTGAAGCGGCTCGTGAGCTGGGTCTGACGTAAGCAGCCGGCCAAGTCATGTTGATTCCGAGCCCCACCCGTAGGAGCCTCGTGTCCGCTCAACTTCTTGGCGGACACATGAACACGTCAATGCTAGAAGCGCCTGCGCGGCGCCGTCGGCGCAGGCACAGCGCCGATTTCAAGGCTTCGGTCATCAGGGAATGCCTGCGGCCGGGCGTGTCGATCGTTTCGGTGGCATTGGCCAACGGCTTGAATGCAACCATGCTGCGCAAGTGGGTGGTGGAAGCGGAGCGCGGCGAGCGACCAGGAGCGTTGCCGACGCCAACGCCTCCACCCAGCACACAGGCTACGGGAACGCCCGGTTTCGTTGCGTTGCAGTTGGCGCCCCCGCCACTGGCGACGCCCACGGACATCCGCATCGAGTTGCAGCGCACCGGCACAACGATCAAGGTGACCCGGCCCGGTGACGTAGCCGCGGCGTGCGCGGCTTGGCTGCGCGAACTGCTGCGGTGATCTGCGTCCATGCGGTGCGGCTGGCCACGACGCCACTGGACATGCGCGCCGGAACCGACACGGCGCTGGCTCGCGTGGTCAAGGTCTTCGGCAGCGCTCGGCCTCATCACGCATACCTCTTTGCCAATCGGCGGGCGAATCGGATGAAGGTTCTTGTGCATGACGGCATCGGAATCTGGTTGGCGGCGCGGCGTTTGCACGAGGGACGCTTCGTCTGGCCGAACGAAGGCCAGGGCGACCAGCGTGCGCTGACACATGTCCAGCTCGAAGCGCTGGTGCTGGGGCTGCCCTGGCAGCCCATCGGCCATGAGGGGGCGATCGGCCTGGTGTAGGGAAGCCGTGGCCGGCAATCGGAGGGTCTGACAGTGTGCGAGCCGGCTGCGTTTGGCGACACTACTGCCCATGGTTGACGCCCCACCGATCAGTGCCGCCGAACTCGCTGCCCTCCAAGCCGCAGGCCTGGGCGAACTCGGCGCCAAGCTGCTGCGGCGCTTCGAGCAGGACCGCCACGAGATTGACTGGCGCGACGCCAAGATCGAGAAACTGACCTTCGAAATGGCGCAACTCAAGCGCGTGAAGTTCAGCACCAAGAGCGAGCAACTCGATTCCGGCCAGAGGGCGCTGTTCGAGGAGGCGGTCGACGCGGACATGGCCGCCCTGGAGGCACAGCTCGAAGAGTTGCTGGCCGCGTCGAAGAAGCCGCGTGAGCCGGGAGAACGCCCCAAGCGTGCAGCCCTGCCGCCGCAATTGCCTCGCGTGGAACACCATCACGAACCCGAGAACACCACCTGTGCTTGCGGATGCGAACTCAAGCGCATCGGCGAGGACGTGAGCGAGAAGCTCGACTACGTACCGGGCGTCTTCACCGTCGAGCGCCATGTCCGAGGCAAATGGGCCTGCGCGCAGTGCCGCACCCTGACGCAGGCCCCGGTGCCGGCCGAGATCATCGACAAGGGCATCCCGACCTCGGGACTGCTCGCCCAGGTGCTCGTGGCGAAATATGCCGATCACTTGCCGTTGTATCGCCAGGAGGTGATCTTCGGCCGTGCCGGCTTGGCGCTGCCGCGCTCGACACTCGCCTCCTGGGTTGGCGTGTGCGGGCTGCGCCTGCAACCGCTGGTCGATGCGCTCAAGGCGCATGTGCTGGGGCGAGGGGTTGTGCATGCCGACGAGACGCCCGTGGCGATGCTCTCGCCCGGCAGCGGCAAGACACACCGGGCCTACCTGTGGGCCTACGCCAGCGGTGCCTTCGAACCGCTGCGCGCCGTGGTCTACGACTTCACCGAGAGTCGTGCTGGCGAGCACGCGCGGGCGTTCCTTGGCGACTGGCAGGGCAGTCTGGTCTGTGACGACTTTGCGGGCTACAAGGCGCTCTTCGCGCGTGGCGTCATCGAAGCCGGGTGCATGGCACATGCTCGACGCAAGTTCGTTGAACTGCACGTGGCCAACAAGAGCACCATCGCCGCCACCGCGGTTGCCCTCATCGGGCAGCTGTACGGCATTGAGCGCGAGGTGAAGGAGTTCCCGCCGGAGCAACGGCTGCACGAGCGACGAACGCGTGCAGCACCGGTTGCCAAAGCGCTGCACGACTGGCTCATCGCGCAGCGCACCAAGATCACGGACGGGACCGCCACGGCTAAGGCGATCGACTACGGCCTCACGCGCTACCTGGATGATCCGGCATTGCCGATCGACAACAACTTCGACGAGCAGCAAATCAGGCCCTGGGCCACCGGGCGAAAGAACTGGTTGTTTGCCGGAACGCTGCTGGCTGGACAACGGGCTGCGGCCATCATGAGCTTGATCCAATCGTCCAAGCTCAATGGGCACGACCCGTATGCCTACCTGAAGGACGTGCTTGCCCGACTGCCTACCCAGCTCGCCCGTGACATCGACGAGCTGCCGCCGCATCGCTGGGTACCGGCTTGAGAGGACCTGCACGCGCGTCAACCTGTGTTCGCGGAGCGCTTACGGTCTGGCATCCTGGTGCATCGGAGCCGGTGCGATCCGGAATCTCGTGTGGGACCACCTGCATGCATTCGAAGGGGAGACCGAGGTCGATAACATCGATATGGTTTCATGACGCCTGCGACCTGTCAGAGGCGCTGGAGCATTCCCTGGAGCTCGCGCTCGTGGAAAAGGAGTCGAACTTCAAGTGGGATGTTGTCAATCAGGCCCGAGTGCATCATTGGTACCTCAGACACGCAGGCATGCCGTCGCAGCACTGATGTCTTTGATCGAAGGGGTTGCGTCCTGGCCGGAGATCGCGACTGTGGCCGTCACGCTGACCCCATCCGGCAGCATTGAAGTTATCGCGCCGCACGGCCTCGACGACTTGTTTGACATGGTTGTCCGCTGGAACGGGGCATCGGCCTCAAGGTTCCCATGAGCCGCCTCTCAGTCTCACGAAAGAACCTGTTGACACTTCACAGCTAGCCCAAAGCGCACGGCCGACTTGTTGCGTACGCCCTTGATCCGATCGCCCTCCCAATGCCCGGGCAGCAGCCGGTCGTTGGCCTTGGGCGGTCGCATGTGGATGCTGAGCATGTCTTGCAGCGCGCCACGCCGATCGACTCCCCGCGCGCGTGGCCGGCGCGAACCGCGACCTTGGCGAAGCAACGCCCCACCAGTCCGCGGCGCAACTCGCCCTTAGGTGCGGCGTAGATCGCCGTGTAGATGGTCCCGTGTGAGGCTTGCGAGGCGGGCTGACCAGGGAACTCGGCCTTCAGTGCGGCAGCGATCTGCTCAGGAGAGAGCTTATTGAGCAGCATGCCCAGAACGTCGTTCCAGAGGTCGCCGGCGAAGTGCAGCTTGCGAAGAGGGCGTGCCAGGCGTCTCATGCGCCTGGCACGAGCGCCGGCACGCTGGGCGTTGTAGCCGCCGGCCACGCGCGGGCGACCGATGACGCACTGCTCGTGCTCACGCTGGAAGCCATTGCGCCGAAGTTCGCGCGTGATCGTGCTGGGTGCTCGCTGCAATGTCCTGGCAATGACACGTGCGCTGCTGCCTTGCGAGCTCAGCGCCATGATCACGCCTCTCTCCTCGGCGCTCAATTGCTCATAGGTTCTTGGCATGCTCTGCTCCACAACGGGCGAGAGTCTTGCACTTGAACCTTGAAACCGCCGGTTGTTGTTTCAACCAGGTCGAATCGGGTCAGTCGCTTCGTGGCCGACGACCGTGCGCCAGGTACGGATCGACCATCGATCCACCAGACCGTGGAGGACATATGGGTCAGCCCGGGCAAACGCCTCGACGGTCAGCGGGTCGCTGGTCTCAAACAGCAGCATCGCTGAATCGACCGGATCCGCCAGCGCACCGCCAACGACCAGTTCGCCGCGTTCGACGGCCTCCCAAGCCAGCGTCAGGTGTTCGTCCCGGAATTGGCCGCGGCGGGCGACGAAGTCTTGCCCGACTTCATAGATTAGCAGGTAGTGCAAAGGATGCCTTCTTTCTGGTCCTGGCGAGGACCCGTCAAATCAGCTGGTTCATCTCGTCGGCCGGTGCGACCGAGCCAAGGTGGCGCCGGACCACCTTGGCCGGAATACCCGCAACGGTGCAATGCGGCGGAACCGACTTAAGCACCACGCTGCCGGCCGCCACCTTGCTCATCGTCCCGACCTCAATGTTGCCCAGCACCTTGGCCCCGGCGCCGATCAAGACGCCTTGCCGCACCTTCGGATGCCGGTCACCGTGCTCCTTTCCGGTCCCGCCCAAGGTCACGTTTTGCAAAATGGAAACCTCGTCCTCGACGACGGTGGTCTCGCCGATCACGACGCCTGTGCCATGGTCGAGCATCAACCTAGACCCCAGCTGGGCAGCCGGGTGGATGTCGACCGAGAACTTGACGGACGCCTGGTTCGAGAGCCAATGCGCCAGCTCGACGCGGCCCTGCAGCCAAAGCGCGTGGGTCGCGCGGTAGGTTTGCAGCGCTTGGAAACCCTTGAGATTGAGGAACGCGTGCAGGCGGGTGGTGCAGGCCGGATCGCGCGCTTTGACCGCCTGCACGTCGGCGACCAAGCCGCGCTCGAAATCGGGTTCGCCCGTAAGCACCTCGCCCAGCAAGTCGCGCAGCGGCTCGAACGCCATGCTGCCGCCAGCCAAGCGCGCCGCCAAAATCGAGGCCATCATGGGCGCCAGCGCACGGTGGCTCAAGACATGGCTTTCCAGCATCGGCCCCAGGATGGGTTCGCGCATCGCCAACGCCCGGGCTTCAGCCAGGATCGATTGCGCCACGTTTTCTGCGGATGTGTCCATTGAATGCGCCGGCCATGGGCCCTGAAGTTTCACCAATGCATGCGCGGCCGGGCAGGGGACGCCATTGCGCGTCGCCGCATCCGTGAAGGCACTGGAGCCCATTTTAGTTTTCCCCTTCAAGGCCATCGGCTATGGTGCGTTTGAGTTGCGGCTGCGGTCGGCGATTCAGCCAGTTCAGGATCGGGCTGGTCATCATCGTCGTGACGATGGCCATGACCAGGAAGATGGTGAAGAGCTCCTGGCCGATGACGCCGAGGTCGACGCCAATCTTCAGTACCACGATCTCCATGAGGCCGCGCGTGTTCATGAGCACGGCCACCTGGGCCGCGACGCTCGACGGGCACCCGGCTAGGCGAGCGCCGATCCAGCCGCCCAGCAGCTTGGCCGACGTCGCCAGCGCAATCACGATCAGCAGCGTCCATAGGTTCTTGCCGACAAAGGCCTCTTCCGTGGTGTTCAGGCCGGCGAGCGCGAAGAAGCACGGCAACAAGGCGACCATGACCAGCGGCTGGATGCGTTCGCTCAGCATGCGGTGCAGCGCCTCGTCGCGTGGCAGGCAGGCGCCGAAAATGAAAGCGCCGAAGACGGCGTGCACCTGCAGCGCCTGCGTCAGGCTGGCATAGACCAGGGCGCCGCAGACCATCAGGCCGAAGGCGTGCACGCTCAAGCCGCGTTGCGCAGCCGAGCGGAAGTAATTCGCCATCAACGGCCTCAACGCTGTGAACGAGAAGACACAGAGCGCGCCGAGCAGCCCCACGCGCATGAGCAGGCCGTGCCAATCGCCTGAACGCCCCTTGACGACCGCCACGACCACCAGCAGAACCCAGACGCAAACGTCGCCCAGGGCCGCGGCCATCAGCGCCATGCGCCCGGCGCGCGGGTCGGACAAGCGCTGCTCCTGGAGGATGCGCGCCAGCACCGGGAAAGCGGTCACTGAAAACAGCACGCCCATAAGCAGGCTGAACGGCAGCAGCGCGCTGTCCGCGGGCGCGTACTGCGCATGCAACCAGGGGGAAGCGACCACGCCCATCGCGAACGGCAGCGCCAGCGAGAGAAGGCCCACCCATCCGACCGACTTCAAATCCATCTTCTGCGCCTGCGGATGCGCCAGTTCGGCCCCGACCAGGAACATGAACAGGACCAAGCCCAGTTCGCTGAGCATGCGCAATCCGTCCGCCACTGTCGGGCTGAACAGCTGCGCGTGCCAGTGCGGGAAAACCGTGCCCAGGGCGATCGGCCCCAGCAGAAAGCCGGCCATCATCTCGCCGATGACGGCCGGCTGCCCGGCCAGGCGCAGCAACCGGCCCAGCGCCGAGGCCGTCAAGAAAATGACCACAATTTGCAGCATTGGGAGGGTGTGCATATCAAGTGATTTCTTGGAAAAACTGGCAAAGGCCAGCTGCGTCCACGCGTCACGGTTGTGGATCTCTTGCGCCGCTGAGACAGCGCTCGGCCCTCACGGCAGCCAAGGCGCCAGCTCCCGCCGGACGCGCCCGCCGTGCTCGCGATAGGTCTTGGCCATGTGTTCCAGCAGTTGCCGTTTGTCGTCACCCACGGGCATCAGCACCCGCCCCGGGTTGCCGATGACCAGCGAACCATCCGGGATGACAGTCCCTTCCGAGACCAGGCTGCCGGCGCCGATGACGCAGTACCGGCCGACCGAGGCGCCGCTGAGCACGACCGCGTTGGCGCCGACCAAGCTGTAGTCTCCGATGCGGCAGCCATGCACTACGGCATGGTGCGCGACGCTCACGCCGCGGCCAAGCACAACCGGCTCGTCTTCCTCGACGTGGAGCAGGGCATGGTCTTGCACGTTGCAGTCTTCGCCGAGTTCGATGCGGTTCAAGTCGGCCCGCACCACGGCGTTGAACCACACCGACGCGCCGTTGCCCAGACGCACGTCGCCGATCACGCTGGCGTTGTCGGCGACGAAGTACTCGCCCAGGAGGGTCGGGGCGCTGTTACCCAATCGATAGAACATTGGTTGTCCTCGCGGGCGTGTCTTGGGCGCCCGGCGCGTCACCGGTCGCGCAGCGGCGGTGCGCGGCGGCGAGAGACGACGTCGAGTCGCCCAGCACCTGCCGCACCTCGGCCTCGGGCTTTGGGGTCCAGATTTGGCGGTGGATCTTCCACACGCCGCTTTGGCGACGCAACAGCCAGAAGCCCCGGTAGCTGTCTTCCCAGGTGGCGTTGGTGTGCCGCTGGCGGATCAGCACCCTGGCCAATGCGGAGACATGGGCGATGTCTCCCAACACGTCCAGGTCGTCGACGTGCATGCGCGCGTCGATGTCGGCATTCTTGGCCGTGAAGGCGAAGCGGATCTCGGCGGGGCCTCGGCGATCGGGCACGTGCGGCGGGAACCACCTCGCGTCCGAGGTGTACAGCTCACCGTACCCTTCGGCGTCACCGGCGTTGGCGAGCTCGGGATAGGTCTTTTCGATCAGACTCCGGATCGCCTCGCGGTCTCTTTCGGAGGCAGTTGGAAAATCGGACGAGGTCATTGCGATGTCCTGCAAGTCGGTTGGATGGATCGGGGGCGCCCGCTCACGCGGTGGACGCGGGACAGGCGGTGGCCCCGCCTTGCGTCCATGGTGCGAGCCGGCTCAACAGCGCCGCGCCGAAGTAATACGGACCGGTGCTCAGCAGCAGCGCGTGGTCGCCGCCGTACAACCGGTCGGCGCCGTGACGCGTCAGCGCCAGGAAGGGATCGGATGACCACACGTGGCCCGTGTGTTCGTCGAAAGGAACGGTCTTGTCCAGGGGCACGCCGACCACCTGCGCCAGCGTCGCGCGCAGGCCGTCGTTGTAGTTGTTCGGGGCCAGCAAGGCCAACTGCGCGGGCGCCACGCCATGGCGTCGCAGCAGGCGACTGGTGACCGAGGCAACCTCGCCCAACCATTCGGCCCCGAGCAGTTGCCTGCCAGCGCCGTCGTCGGCGTGCCGGCTCATCACATGACGATCCGACCGTTCGAGGCCCAGCAGGGCATAGCCCTCACCGGGATCGGTCGACAACAGGCAACAAGCGGCGCCGTCCCCGAGGACGCTCGGACCATCGCCCAGGCGGTGCGCGTCGCCGGCGGCGACGTCGCAGGTGCAGACGAGGACCCGTTGAAGGCCCTCCGAGCGCAGCAAGCCCCGCGCCAAGCGGAGGCCGGTGACTGCGTTGTGGCAGCCCGGCACCGAGGTCAGGAACAGTTGGGCACGCTCCAGCCCCAGCTCGCACAGCGCCGAGCTGAGCGCGCGCGGATTCAATTGCCGGTGGTGCCAGTAGCTGGAGGTGCACAGCACCACGGCGTCAATCGATGCCGGATCGACATGGCCACACGCCAGGCTGGCGCGGACGGCACGGCCGGCCATCGCCACCAGCGTGGCGCCCCCGGCGTCGGAATAGGCGCGCACCCTGCCGGCGCCGAGCCGGGCGAGGGATTCCTGGCTCAATGGAAGGCGCGTGACTTCAGACTTGCGACCGAGGGCCGAGCCGATGGCGCTCAAGCGGATCATGGGGGATGGTTTATTGGTGTGACAGATGGCTGCGCCAGGCGCGCAGCGGCGATTGGGCGGCGGCCGGCGGCAGCGGGTCTTGTTCAGGCCGTGAGCGGCCGCCGCACTTTGTTGTGGCCGAATTCGTCGCGGCCGCTCACCAGAACCGTCGAATAGCGATCCAGCGACAGCTCTTCGCCCAGCGAGGTGATGCTCCCGTACCCGGGGTAGACACGCACCTGGGTGTTGACGTACCGGGACGACCACCCGCAACGCATTTGGTCCGGGGTGCTGTTGGGCTCCGAACCGTGCAGGCACTGCGAGGAGAAGATGAAGAATTGCCCGGGCTTCATCTCCATGAACACCGCGTCGCGCTCGTCGGGCTTCCAATGGGGATCAATCTTGAGCTTGTCCCAGTTGTAGCCAAAGAAGCCGGTCTTCACGTTGTCCTCGACGCGGTTGTTGATCACGTCTGCGTTGTGGGCGACGCCGCGCGATTCATCGAAGCGCCAGCTGTTGTGCGTCCCGGGCAGCAGCTTCATGCAGCCGTTCTCGCGGGTCGACTCGGTGAACGCGGTCCAGACCGTCAGCCCCCACAGTCCGTTCTTGTTCTGCGTCGGCATCAGGCGTGGATTGCCTTCGAATTCGAAGAACGTCTTGGCCTGGTGCCACTCGGTCCCCTCGTCGCCGGGGTATTTGGGGAACCACTCGCTGCGCCAGCATAGCAAGTCGTCGCCCAGCAAGCTCTGCAGCCGGTGCACGATCCGTGGGCTGCTCACCAGGTCGCTCAGCTCCTTGATGTCCAAGTGGCGGTCGTAGTTGACCCTCGAGGTGGGGAACGCCGACGTGGACCGGTCGAGTAGCCGGTAGCGCATTTGCGGCCACAGCTCAGCCATGGCCTCCGGTTCGATCAGTGTGAACGGGCCGATGAAGCCGTCGCGAAAGAATTGCTCGCGCTGGGCTTCTGTGAGGTGGAAGTCTTCGTAGTCGCTCATGGTTTCCCTCTGTCTTGAAATGGCGGCGCGGCTCAAATCGTCGCCATGCCCCGTTGCTGACGGACCAGCGCCGCGATGTCGCTCAAGCGGGACCGCTCGGGGTGGAAAAAATGCTGCGGGTTGATGTCGACCTTCAAGTCCGACCTGATGCGCTCGACGATCAAGTACAGCGACACGGAGTTGCCACCCAGATCCAGGTAGCGGTCGTCCGGCCGCACGGCCGGCACGTTCAGGATTTCTTTCCAAATGGCCGCGACGGCGCCTTCCTCCGCGGAGCCGTAGGCGGCTCCGCAGGTCGACGGGGTGGAGTTCGGTGTGTTCAGGTTTTCATTTCCCATGGTGTGGTTCCATTCAATGGATCGTTGCGTTCACGTCCCGGCGCGCCGGGCTCTTCTTCTCAAACCAGCGCATCCCTGTATTTGCTCAACAGCGAAGCCTTGTCGATCTTTCCGTTTTCTTTGGTCAGCACGCCGTCCCGGGCTTCGACGTGGATCCGGTCGGGCACCATGTAGGCGGGCAAGCGCGCGAGCATCGCGGCACGGATTGCCATCGGCGTGAGGTCGCGGTCGGCGATGACGATCGCGTTGAACGAATCGAGCATGCCAGCGATGTCGTCCTTGCCGATGTAGAGCAGGGCATCGATCACCCCCGGGATGCCGATGACGGTCGACTGGACTTCGTGCAGCGAGATCCGGTTGCCCCGCAGCTTGACCAGGTCGTCTTTGCGGCCATGGAAGTGCAGCAGGCCCTGGTCGTCCAAGCGCACATAGTCGCCGGTTCGGTACAGGGGGCGGGGGGAATTGGGGTTGAGCCAGTTGCGGCTCAATGCCTTGGCGGTCGCCTCCGCGTTGTTGACATAGCCGGCCATCACCTGCACCCCTCCGAGGTAGAGCTCGCCCACCCCGCGCTCGATGGGTCGACCGTCCTCGCCCACGACGTAGGCCTCGACCGTCTCCAACGGCCGGCCGAGCGGCATGTAGCCGGTGGCGTCCGCGGGGATGTCGTCGAACCGGTGGAGCGTCGCGTTGTTGCAGACCTCGGACGGCCCGTAGCACTGGGCGAAGCCGAGGCCGGGGAACAGCGATTTGAGCCGGCGCAATGCCTCCACCGGGCAGGCCTCGCCTCCGTACCACAGGGCGCGGAGCTCGGGCAGGCGGCGGTTCTCGATGCCCGAGTGGGAAGACGCCAGCATCTTCACGAGCGACGAGATGAGCAGCACATGGGTGATGCGCTGTGATTCGAGCGCCTCGGCCACCTCGTGCGGCAGCGGGTTAGGCCTCATAAGCACCACGGTCGCGCCGCAGTGGGCCTCGACGAACAGGTCGAGCGTGCACACGTCGAAATACAGCGGCGAGACGCTGAGCCAGCGGGTGTGCAGGTCATGGCCGAAAGCCTCGGCCATGCAAGCGGTGAAGGCCACCTGGCTGTCTTGCCTGACCATGACGCCCTTGGGCGCGCCGGTGGTGCCGCTGGTGAACAGGACATGCGACAAGGGTTCGTCGCAAATAGGCTCTGCTGGCCGACGGGCCAGGGCATCGACCCGTTGCGGGACATGCTCGAAGCGCCCCTTGGCTGGCCGGCAGACCAGGACTGTGACATCGAGGCCTTCCATGGCCCTCAACGCATCGGGGCCGACGTCGGGATCGCAGATCAACAGGCGCACGCCGGCGTTCCGGACGATGTGTGCCAGGCGCTCGGACGGCCATTTCGGGTCGATCGGCACGAACGCCTTCCCCGCGGACAAAATGCCGAAGATGCTGACGACCGAAGCGATGGACTTGGCCTGGTAGACGCCGACGGTGTGGTTGCCCTGTCCCATCAGTCCCGTCAGGCGATCGCCCAGGGTGTCCGCGGCCTCGAACAGCTCGCGGTATGAAATGCGGCTGCTGCCCAGTTCGACGAAGGCATCCTTTTCCAGGTGGCGGTGGCGCGACAGCTGGCGGTAATACGCTGTCGCGCCGGGCCGCGCCTCTCGGGCGGATTGCATCAGTAGCCGCCTTTCAGGTTGTCGCCGTGCTCGGGCAGAGTGAGCACGAAGACGTCGCGATACGAGATCGACTTGTCCTTGGGCACCAGGCAGGTCGTGTTGTGGGTGTAGTGGCTGTCCTCGAAAGTCATCAGCTCACCCTCTTGGAGTATGTCGTCCATGACCACCTCGCCGTCCCGGTCCCAATAGGTGGTTCGCGCACTGTCTTCGGCGATCTCGAACCGCTTGAGCACGTACAGGCCGGTCCAGTCGGTGCCATCCTTGTGCCGCCCTTCGGGCACCGGCAGGCCATCGCCGGTGGTCCGGATCTGGTGCACGGAAAAGGATGTGGGCTTTGTCCCGGTCAACGAGATCCACTCGTTGATCAGTTGCCTGAAGGCTTCGGACTCGATCAATGAGACCGGCGCGTCCTCATAGTCGCGGCTGATGCCGCCGTACTTCTCGAGCTTGTTGACCGACGGCGGCTGGTACAGGGGCAACTTGCGCAGCAGCTTGAGCCCGTCAGGCGTGATGGCCACGCGCGAGGTGGTGCGGAAGCGTTGACCCTGGGTGAAGTAATGGTCTCGCGGCACATGGTCGAACGAGCGCTGCAAGACCCCGAGATCGACATCCGGCGTCTTTCGGAAAAGGGTGTTGCCGTTCCGGAAATATGGATTGGTCTTATGCGACATGTTCAAACTCCACAGATGGGTTGGAGGAGACGACCCGCTGCTGGTACAGGGCCATCAGTTGCCGGGTCACCGAGTCTTTCCTTGGGCTCGCCAGGGTCGACGCTTGCACCCGCGCGATCGGCAAGACCTCACTGGCCGTGCTGGTCAGGAAGGCTTCGTCCGCGCTCAGCAGCTCGGCCGGCAAGATGTCCCGTTCCTCGACGGCCATGCCCGCCCCGCTCGCCAGGGCGATGACGGTGCGGCGCGTGATACCGTCCAGGCAGGCGGTGGTCCGCGGCGTCGCCAGTCGGCCGCCCTTGACGATGAAGATGTTCTGCGCCGTGGCTTCGCTGAGGAACCCGTCCTCGTCCAGCAGCACGGCCTCGTCGAAGCCGGTGCCTTCCAGCTCGTTGGCGGCCACGACCGCGGACAGGTAGTTGCCCGAGACCTTGGCCAGCGCGTGCTCCTTGGAGCGCCGGTGGCGCGAGATCTGCACCGAGATGCCCTCGCGATAGCGGGCCGACCCGCGGTCGGTCCCGTAGGGCCAGACCAGGACCGCCAGGTTGTGGTCCGGCACCGCTGTGCGCAGCCCCATGACCCCGTTGCCGAGGTAGAGCAGGGGGCGGACGTACAGGTCCTTCTCGTCCCAGGACGCGACGGTTTCCAGCACCGCCCGGGCCAGCCCCTCGGGCTCGCAGCCCCGGATGGCCAGGCCCAGCATGCGCGCCGAGTCGTAGAAGCGGGCGATGTGCTCATCCAGCTTGAAGGCGCGTGCAACGCCGTCGACGTCGTAGGTCCGGATGCCTTCGAAGACCGCAAAGCCGTAATGGAGCGAATAGGTGTTCACCGCGCAGCTGACGCCTGCGGGGTCCACCAGCGCCCCGTTGAGCCACCACTTCATTGCGCGGTCACCTTCTTGCCGTGCAGGCTGAAGCCCATCGGCACCGGCCCGAAGTTCTTCAAGACGGTCAGGCCGTTTGCGTCGGTCGATTCGCGGGTGGAGATGCAGGCGTCGAACTCGCCTTCGCGGCAGCGCCGGGCGGCGGTGGAATTCGAGTTGACCAGGGTCAGCTCAACCGTCGGCAGGCCCGGCACGCTGCTCACCAGTTGCTGCGGCGCAGGGTGGGAACAGACGGTCCCGATCTCGTCCAGGTTCTTGTCGTAGGCGGCGAACACCATGTCGTAGGTGTCCATGACGAAGCAGTCGACGATCTTCATCGTGTCAAGGTTCTCGAACACGATTTCATGCAGCTTGGGGTACACGATGCAGCCGAGCAGCAGCGCGTCGGGCGGGGCGCTGAGGCAGCGCGAAGTCGCCAACTCCAAGGTGTCGTGCAGGTGGATCGTCCCCTGCTGTTTGTTCTTGGCTAGATAAGCCTTCGCGGCGCGTTCGCAATTCGTTCCCGCCGGGCCGAGGGTGTGGATTTCAATCATGTGTGCAACTCCATTGAGGAATGGTTGTGAAATACCGGAGGGCTAGATCCGGCCGCTTCTTTCGATCAGTTCCGGCAGGCGCTCTCCTTGCCGGATGCGGTCGAGCATTTCCGCTTCCAGGCGCTCGATCGCCATCGCCCGCTCAAGCGTCTCCCCGACCAGCTCCCCAGGGACGGCGACCACGCCGTTCTCGTCAGCCACGATGAGGTCGCCGCTGCGGATCAACCGGTTGTCGACGATGCAGCTGCCGCCGACCTCGGCGACCTTGTAGGCGCCTTGGGTGTCGGTGGGGATGGGGTTCGTCGCCAGGACGGGCATGTCCAGCCGTTCGAGCTCGGACAGGTCGCGCACCGCGCCCCCCAGGACGACGGCCTCGAAGCCGAGCTGTTGGAAGTAGGTCGAGCTCATGCCGCCCGCGAGCGCGGCGTCGCAGAGCAGGGGCCCGGCCCCGGCGACATAGACCAGGTCGCGCCCGGTGGACAGCTGCGGCACGAGGAAGTTCTTGACTTGCTCCCAGGTCGACGGCTGCGGCCCCTTGATGTCCCGCAGCTTGCGCACCGGAGCCCACTGCACGGTGTACGCATAGCCGACCGCGTGGAAGTGCCGCTTGTTCTGGGCGTGGATGCGGCCGTCGAGCGCGCCGTCCACTCCCATGGCGTCCAACACGTCTGCGACGGTGGCCGAGCTGATGCGCAACGCGCGGAACGTCTGCAAACTGTCTGTGGCTTCGAGCATGAACCAATTCCCTTCGTTTCTTGCAGGCCCCGTCGACCGCCCAGGGGCGTGTGTCATCCGGCCGCACGAGCGCGCCCTACGCCTTCGTCATGGATCTGAAAACCTGGGGCGCGCCGGCCGGACCGCGGCGGCGCGCTGCGATGCGCACCTAGGTGTGAAGCGTCAAGAGGTTGTTTCTTGACGAGCTGAGTCTTGATATCGGAGATTTCCCTCCGATGTCGCTGTGCGGGCGGTGCCGGTTGTTGTGAGTTGGTAGCAAACGACCGGCTCGACTGGATCGAGGTCCGACAGCTTGGACAAGCCGGCGCGGGTCAGCACTCTGCTGACGGTGGACTCGCTGATGCCGACGCTGCGAGTGCTCGATTGAAGCATGCGCCGCTTGCGCAACTCCACGATCACTAGCGCTTTGGCTAGGTCTGTGGCCTTGGACAAATAGCTCGGCCGTGAAGATGCATCGGCCAAACCAGGCTCGCCCTCAGCTAGGAACAGTCCGAGGCACTTCCTCGCCGTGGGCGGAGTTACGCCGTGAGCGGCTGCTGCTTGCACTGCGTTGAGACCGCTTTCGATCATCTGGCTAAACATTTCAAGTCGGCGGGCGTACGTAAGTCGGGCATGCTTATGGTTGTTCATACGGTCCTAGGTGCTGAGTGGATTGGGTGTTTGGCGACTTCCAGTCTCTCAACCCGACCAGGATGAACATCGGGTTCAACCTATTGGAGCTTCACACCTAGGCCATCGCTTTGCTCAGCCGGTTAAATTGCGCGACGAACCGCTCGCGCGGGACACACACGGAACGCAGCGCCACCGCCCATGGGCCGTGTCGGTCCATCGCCTCGAGCAACCACCCCACGATCGACCAGGCCTCGGGTTCACGGGCGATTTCGCCGTGGTCCTTGAGGAAGTCCATGCGCAGCACGTGCGGGCCGAACACCGACACCACCAAGGCGCCGACGCGATCGAACACGGGGGGGAGGTGCGTTTGCAGGTAGCGCAACGACGCCAGCGCGCGGCGGCGTTCTGGGTCTTCCAGGCCTCGGCCCAGGACGCTGCGCCGCCAAGCGGGGACGACCGTGCCGTCCCAAAGGCGCGCGCATTGCGACACCACCCGCCAGTCGTCCTTGCTGCAGACCTGGCCCGCCAACAAGTCGGCGGCGATGAGCATCGAATCGAACATCCAGGCCCCATCGACCTGCATGACGGGCGCTTCTGCCAGGGGGTTGGCCTGCGTGACGCCTTGGTCGCCCAATTCGCGGATGTGTCTGCGCTCGTGGCGGATCTCGTGCAATTGCAGCGCCAGGCGGAGCCGTTCGCAAAAGGGGCAGTCTTCCAGTTCGTATAGAACCATGTTCTCTCTCCTTGGATCTGTCGGATGACCGAGGTTCAGTCGTACTGGACGACGACCTCTCGGTCGTAGCGTTCGATGTCGCCCAAACCGGTTTCGAAGTCGACGTGCTTCGACAGGATGAATCCCGGGAAGCCGCAGAAGTCGGGGTACGGCGTGACCTTGAAGCCGGGCTGCCACATGAAGATGAACCGCTGCGGCGGGGCCGTCCGGGCCGCCTGGACTAGCCCGCCGATCTCGCGGAACACACCACCCCCGCCCGCGCGGATGTTGTAGTTGGAGACGCACGCCTTGGCCTGCGCGATCGGCGTCAACCCCGTGGTGTCGAGCCGGCCCAGGCAATGGTCGAACGTTAAGCCCAGGAAGTCGACGCCGGTCGACTCTTCGACGAGCCAGTGCACTTGACCCGAGCCGCCGATGCGGGCGCCGACCTCGATGATGTAGGTCTTGTCGCCTTCGATCTTGATCTCGGTGTGTGATGGCCCTTCGCTGATCCCTAGGGCGGCGAGCGCACCGGAAACCTGCACGTACACGTCTTGCAAGACCTCGGCCTGCAGCGGCGGCATCGTGAGGTGGAAGCGCTCCTCGAAATAGGGGCCGCGGGGGATGCCCTTGTAGGCCAGGCCTACGATGTGGGCCTTGCCAAGGTGGCAGACGGAGTCCACGATGTACTCCCCGCCGCCGATGAACTGCTCGATCAGGAATTCCGGCTGGGAAGTGAACTTCGACAGCTTCTTCCTGATGATCACCTGGGCTTGTTCGACCGCGGCAGCCAATGAGGCCATGTCGCCGGCCTCGATCACCCCGATGCTGCCGAAGCCCAAGGTGGGCTTGACCACCACCGGGAAGGGGATCTGGGCCGACTCGAAACGCGCCCTCCAGTCCTCGACCGTACAGCGCACGAACTTCGGGCAGCGCACGCCGTGGCGCTGGAAGGCCTGGCGCATCCGGCGCTTGTCGCGCGCCTGTTCCGCCGCCTCGGGGGAGATGCTGCTCATGCCGAGCCGGTCGCACAGGCGCGCGGTGAAGGGCATGGCCTCCTCGCGGAACGAGATGAAGCCCTCGATGCCGTAGCGCTCCCTGATGCTGGTCGCCTCGGCGATCGCCTTTTCTTCGTCCGCGAAGATGTCGAGGTCGTGGCTGGCGATGACGCCCGGGAAAAACCGGTTGACGAAGTTGTCGTGGGGCGAGGCCAAATGAACCAGCTTGTGCCCCTTGTGGGCCGCCGCCTCGAAAACGTGGGGGAAAAAGGGGTTCTGGTGAACCAGTCCGATCACAGCCACAGGGGACTCCTTATTTTTTTACCGAGATTACGAGGAACAGGCCCGCTGCGCAGGCAGCCAGCAGCGCCAACTGAACGGGCGAAACCGATGCGCGGTAGCCGTAGAGGCGCTCGACCATCAGGATAAGAAACGGCGTCGTTAGCCCGAGCGTGTTCGTGTAGACCGCACCCTTGGACCGGATGAGGTAGAAGTACAGGTAGTACACGGGGGCGGTGAAGACTGTCCCCAGCAGCACGGTCCATCCCAGTGACTGCCACGGCAAGGCCTTGGAGAACTCGAACCACTCCGTCGGAGACAGCGCGACGAGCACGCAAGCTGAGATCCCCGTGATCAGCGGCAAAAGGCGCGGCAGCGGTATGTGGCTCAGGTGTTTCTTGTACAAGACGCCGAAGAAGGCATAAGACAGCGCTGCCCCCAGGGCCGCCAACATGGGCCATCCTCGGCCCCCCAGGGGGCCGGCTCCCCACAATGAAAACGCGACGGCCGCCGCGCTGGCGATGATCAGGCCGATCGTTTTGCGCCAAGTGGCCTGCTCGGACCGCATCGACAGGCCGATGCCATATGTGATCCCCGGCATCAAGGCGGTGTAGACGCCGACCTGTGAGGGCGACAGGTGCGCCAGGCTGTAGAACATCAGGTAGAAATAGCCCACGAACCCGGTCAGGGCCAGCATGCAGATCCACGCCATGTCGCGTGGCCGGGGCCATTGCAGACGGGTGCCGCGGCCTTGCAGGGCTCCGATAGCGAGGAAGCTCAGGCTCGCGAAGAGCGTCCGCGTCGTGGTGGCGAATGTCGGCGAACTGAAGCCAGAAACATTTTTCGCCAGGATCCAGCTGAAAGGCAGGATCAAGACAATAGCCAGGGATGCCACCGCCGGCCCCAGGTGTTCACGCCGCGTCATAGACCGTCCTCCCATCCGCTGTCGTGTAAACGTCTCTGAACTCGGCTAGGCCCTCGAAGACGTGCTTGTAGACGAACGCGCCCAGGCGGATCCTGTTTTTGTAGATCGCGTTGAAGACATTGACGACCACGCTGGAGGGATACCCCTGCGTGTACTTCTGGTACAGCGACGCCAGGATCAAGTTGCACTTCGGGTTCGGTCCCTCCTTGAGCACGAGGGGGCGCTGATTCGGCCCGGTGATGGTGTAGCAATTGACCGCCGTCTCGGAGAGGTCGCAAACCTCTTTGTCGATGCAACGGTCCATGCCGGCGGTCGTGCTGGAGGCGATCTGGAACAGGTGAGGGTTGCGCTTGTGAATCTGGCGGACCCAAGTCGAGGCCTTGTTGCGGATAGAGCTCTCGAATTCGACGGCGACGGCCTCGGGCTCGACGCCGCGCGCCACCAAGCAAGCCATGTAGCTGGGGGGCAGTTGATAGTCCTCCTTGAGGGCGTCGCGGCGCGCTTTGTCGATTCCGATGTCGTTGACCCACAGGATCAGCCTTACGCGCCCCGACGGGCGCCGGGAGCGCTCCCGCACGAAGAGGTCCACCGACGAGGCGAACGAAGCCTGCTCGGCGGCGCCGTCGGCGGACAGGTGTGCCAATTCGTCGTTGATGCAGTAGTGGCCACCGAAGATGACCAGCGAGACATCGTCCACGGGCAGGCGCAAGGATTCGGTCATGTCGTCCCCCGTTCGACGTCGATCCAATAGCGGCCTTCGGCCTGCCGAACCTGCTTGACGCGCAGTTCGCCCAGGTCGTCCAGCGCGTAGATGTCGTCGACGGCATTGGGATCCGACGCCAACAGCGTCAGCGACTGGACTTGCCGGTTCTCGGCCATGTAGCGCTGCAGCTCCATCATTGGGAAGGGGCATTTCTTGCCGACCGTGTCCAAAACGACGCTCATGGTATTTCCCTCGGCTCCGCTCATCGTGCGCCGGCCAGGCGCGTGCCCGAACCGCCTTCTGCGGCAACTCGGCGACGGTTCAACCAAGCGCCGAATGCCATGAGGCCGAGGCCGAAGAACAGGTGGTTCAAAAGGCTCGAACGGATGAGAAAACCGGCTGTGGGCATGTGCAGCGCCATCACGCCCATGCCGACACAGGGGAACAGGTAGAAGAGCGAGAACACGGACGTCCCGACGCCGAAGGCCAGCATGGCCGCTTTGGAACGAAGCCAACCGCGGTTCACGCAGAACAGGAAGACCGCGGCGAAAGCGATGCCGATCGCCAAGTGGACCGCCATGCCCCAGGCAAAGGAATTCGGACCGGTCACCTCGCGCGGCGACGCGTAGAAAAATTGGCCACGCAACCACCCCGACATCAGGTTGCCGATCATGACGTGGTTCACCTCGAACACCAGACCAGCCTTGGAGGCCAGCGCGTTGAGTGCGTCCATGGTCGCGGTGGCAGCCGCACCTCCGGCCACGGCGAGGCCGGCTTGCTTGATCAGAGTCATGCTTGTTTGATTACCGTTTGAATGAAATGCGGACGGGGGTCAATAGGCCCGGACTGCGCCGTCTCGCGAAATCTCGTGCAGCGCCGCCGCGAAGGCATCGATGTCTTCGGCCTGCGTGTAGAGGCCCAAGCTCACGCGCACCATGCCCTTCTCGAGCTCGGGCGATGGTGACAACACATCGCTGGCTCGCAAGAGAAAGCGCACGTACGGGTGGGCGCAGAAGCAACCGACCCGAACCGCGACGTTGAACCGGTCATTGAGCAAGCGCCCCAGCTTGCGGTGCTCGACCCCGTCGAGGTTGAAAGAGAGCACGCCGGTTCGCACGCAACCGTCTTCCGGAAGCGCACCGTAGATGCGGCAGCGTTCATCCAACTTGTTGAGGGCGCCCAGCAGCCGGCCGAGCAGCTGCTTCTCGTGCGACTCGATGCGCGGCAAGCCAAACGCGCTCAACGCCTGCAAGGTGCGTGCGATGTGCAAGACCCCCAGCACGTTTGGCGTTCCCGGGTTCTCGCGCTCGAACGACTCGGACTTCAACTGGTAGTCGTCTCGACTGACGTCGACGACGCCGCCGCCGCCCAACAGCGACGGGGACTGCCCGTCCAGCAAGTCTTTCCGGATAATGAGGACCCCCGGGCTGCCGGGCGCATAGGCCTTGTGGCCAGCGAAGACGAAAGCGTCGGGCGCGAGGTCTGCGCGGTCGAACGCCTCGGGGACGAGGTGCGCCGCGGCCTGCGAACCGTCGACCAGGAGCATGGCGCCGTACCGCCGGCAGAGCGTCGCCACCTCGGCGATGGGATTCACGATGCCGGTCACGTTGCTGCAGGCCGTGACGGCGACGTAGCGCACGCGCCTGCCACGAAGCTCAGTCTCCAGCCGGTCCAGATTGATCGACGATGGACGCCCGTTGCACATCAACAGTGGGACGTGCCGGTGCTCCGCCGCGAAATGCCGGTGCGGCAGGTCGTTGGAATGGTGCTCCATCAGCGAGATGAGCACGGTGTCCCCCTCCTTCGTCGCCGTCAGGCGGGCGAAGCGGTTGAGGCATGCCGTCGCCGTGTTGTCGAACAGGCAGGTGTAGACCGCGGGATCGGCGTTGAAATACCTGAGGATGCCAGCCACGGCGTCCTCGTAGCGCTCGGCCATCAGCACTGCCGAATAGTGGATGTCTGTGTGGACGTTGGCGTAGTGACCCAGGTCGTCGAGCAGGGAAAGGTAGGGCGCCTTCATCATCAGCGTGGTGGCGGCCGAGTCCAGGTAGATGCGGCGCCGCGCCTGCCCATCGGCGCAGGCGTAAGTCGTGTGGGTGCCGAAAAACTCAGGTGTGGCGTCGACTTTCCCCGAGGGGCTGCCGCGACCGCCTCGCGATGCGTCGACCTGCGCCGCATCCGAATGCAATGATTCGTTCGGGACATTGCCGGGGAGGCTGTCTTGTGATATTGATGCGATATTCAAGGACATGTGTGAAGTGGTGCGGATTGTTTCTGTCGCAATAAGGGGGTCGGGATTAGCGAAGCCCGGGACCGAATTTGAAGATTAGATGGCGAGCGAATAGAACTGGTCAGCGGCGGCGCGCAGTCCAAGTCCTTGAAGCCGAGCATCGGCCGCACGAGCCGTTTGATCGCCGGATGGTCCTGCATATAGCCATTCGGCATCGTTGACCCCCCCCCTTCAGTCACATGAGTTCGAGAATCAGGGCTGCGGGAAATCCTCCTTTGATTTTTGCCTGCTGCAACGCTGGGAAGAATGTATTCAACGCAGCATCCACATTCTCTGTTTGGTCTTCAACTACGGGATTCGAATACAGCGGCTCGAGAATGAGACCATTGCCTCCCTAAATGGTCGAATTCGCCTTGAAGCCAGGCCGCCAAGTGATGTTCATCACCTCGCGGCTCTTGCCGCGGAAGGCGTGCTGAAAGCCCGCCACGACATGGCGCCCCGTTCCTGCCCGGGGCGGTCTTGATGGCGCCCGATGGCCTCGGCTCCTATCACCGTGATGAGCACCGCCGGGTCCCTGTAAGGCACCCGGCCTGCCACTCTGCGGACCAGCCCTTGCCGTACGTCAGTCTGAAGCTTGCAGAGCCGATATGTACCAAGTGCTGCAACTGGCGCTGGCACGCCTGTAGTACCACGGGATGCTGATGCCCCAGTTCGCCCCACCAAGGCCTACTGCCTCGGACAAAAGTCGACCCCAGGTACTGTCTGTCGATATTGTCTTCATCGCCTCCCCAATATCTCGCGCCCCGACATTCACTCGGGGAAAGCATGGCAACCGATGCCTGAAATGTTGACGGACGAACGATTCCATTTGATTGCGTGAATCAGGAACAGAAATCCACCCCGAGTTGGCGGGCTAGAGAAATGAAATTTGGGGCCTATGGGAAGGATTGGCTGATCACAAATCAAAGATGGCGCACCGAGGGGGGGAAGGGGGCTCCATTCCCATGATCGAGGGGGGCGATAGTTAGCGCATCGCGAATAACGTGCGCCGAAATAAGGAGCTGAGCGGAATTAGTTTGCGTAACATAAAAACATCCCTGAAACTTATTTATAAATCAAAGCTTTTGCTTCGATGGCAAATTATTCATTGTTGTGAGCGCAAGTCAAGCAGAAACTTGAGTCTTGCAATTGCACACACATTTGAACCCCGACGGCCACCCAAACTCCCTCGCTGATGATCATCCTAAATTCGGCGGTACCAAATTAGGCAATCCAAAATTGGCCAATCCAAAAGCCTCCAAATGCCCCCGTCCCGGCCGCCTGTTGATGACGAGCTGAAGCTACTTCCGGTGGCGCCGGGCGGCCACCGGCAGGACGTTACTTTCCGCCCCCCTCCGACCCGAGGGGGCACGAGGAGTGAACGTCTTGAAGCCGTCCCTGCAAACCATCCTGCGCACGCCGCTCAAAGCGGGCGCCAGCCAGTGAAAGATCGAGCGCATCACCGGCATTGACCGCAAGCATCTCCTCGCCCGGCAGGAACTCGAACTGCTCCGGTTCGCGACGGCGTGCCCGAGCCACGAAGCGCTTGTCGGAGTTGTAGGCACCCGTGAAGCCGTGCTGGTCGACCGGGTTCTGGTAGACGGCCGCGGCGTTGCGACGCAGACGCAGTTGGGCTTTGATGAACGCGCGGTGGGGCTCGCATGCCGAGGAGTTGTTGCGGCTGCAGGAGTCGGCGGCAATCTCAGGCGCGGGGATCGATGGCCACCTCGGGGAATTTGCTGCGGCGGCTTGCGCCGCGAACTTCCGCTGGTACGAGCGGACCGTCCAGGTTGACTGCGGCGAAGGCGCGCTGACCCGAGTGCCGGGCGCTATCGCCGCCCCCGGCTGTTCGTGGCCACGCTGCGCTATTTGGGACGGCAGCGAAACGGCATGAGCTTCAGTTGGTCTTCCAGTGGGTTCATGGATTCCCCCGCTGAACGCCACGGGCTTCGCTCGTCATGGCCAGCTGCCGGCGGGCGGTGGAGACGAACGCAAAACGAAACCACCGCGAAGGGCTCCACCTTGGCCCTCCGGTACACCATCTTTACCTTATGCAGACCATGCACAAAGCTTCTGCGGAAGCTGCCCAATGCGTGGACGCCAGCATGCTCATGGGCGAATTGCTGCATCAGTGTTGGCCAAGGGATCACTACTGGACCGCCCTCAATCCAACGCAGGGGATAGGCCAGCCACGTTTAGATGTCAATGACGAGCGCCGACCCCTTCAACGCCATGAAGGCGCGGCCGTCCAGCGGTACGCCGTGGTTGAGCAGCTCGGCGTAAAAGCCTTCGGTCAGTACGAGCAGGCCCGGACAGCGGGATGTCTCACCGCATTCGCGTGGAAGCCAGCGTAGGACTGCTCCACTGCGACGTTGTTGAACGTGCGGTCGTGAAAGCCCATTTGCAGGCGGCACGCGGCCAACGCATGCATCTGACGGCACAGCGTCCGGTAGCGGTGGCCTTGACGATCCATGCCCAGCAGGGTCAGGAATTCGGCAGCACTGCACCCGATGTTGATCTTCCGCGTTTTGTGCCGAAGGTCAGCGTCGAAATCCAGTTTGACGCAAGGCGGGGCATGGCGCCATAGGGGACGGGTTGAAGTACAGGGCCATGCCCTCGGCCAGCCAGTCCGACTGGAGGTTCAGCCAAGGCGCCCCAAAGCTGCGCTGGAACTCCCGGCCATCTACGCGGCTGCGCGGGAGCCCGATCTGGCTCAGGATGGAGTGATAGAAGAGCCGGTCATTGGCGGCCGGTGCATCGAGGCCGATAGCAGTGCTGACTTCGATGCGGGGAGCCCGCTTTGCTCGGCAGGAACGGTTTGGCACTGGCCGGCGGCGAATCGGCGGTACCAACTATGGGGCGCGCGGAGAGGGGCACGGCCTGAGGACTTGTTCTGACGGCGATTGTGTCGGCGTCTGCGGCCGACACGGCGCGCGCGGCCAATGAGGTGCGGTACGCCCCGCGCTGTTCTTCCTCACGGTTGCCTGGATGCGGTAGGACGGCGTTCATTGCGCGCCTCCCTTCGCATCACTGTGGGCCGCCGAGGTTTGTGCCCACCTGGCTCGGCCAACTGCTCCGGCTTGGTCGGACGCCCGCGCGGGCGTCCTGCTGGCGGTGGCTCGGCGGGCCGGTTCGAGCCAATCCACAGGGGAACGTTTTGCTCGTACCAACAGAGGCGTCTGCTGTTCGGGAGCTTGAAGGGGCTGGGAATCAGGCGCTTGTACTTCGCGTTTGTCAGTCAAGACCCAGGCCCCCGGCTAGTTCCGCCTGATGCAGTTCCCGGGGCTCGGCCACCTGCAGGCCGTGGGCAAGGGCTACCGCTGGATCCCGGCGAACTACAGCACCCTGCTGAAGTGATGGCATGACGGCGGGCCTGTGCAGGCCCGCCGCAAAGACCCGCCAGAAAGGGTCAGTACATCAGCCGATCCGGACGGATGTCCCGCAGGATCGTGGTAGCGATCTCTTCGATCGACTTGTGCGTGGACGACAGCCACGCGATGCCCTCCCGGCGCATCATCGCCTCGGCTTCGGCCACCTCGTGCCGGCAGTTCTCGAGGCTGGCGTATTTGCTGTTCGGACGGCGCTCGTTGCGGATTTCGCAGAGGCGCTCGGGGGCGATGGTCAGCCCGAAGCACTTGCTCTTGTGCGGTGCAAGGCTTGCAGGAAGGATGTGACGCTCGAAATCCTCGGGAATCAGCGGGTAGTTGGCCGCCTTGATGCCGTGCTGCATCGCGAGGTACAGCGATGTGGGGGTCTTGCCGCTGCGGCTCACGCCAACGAGGATGACGTCGGCCTGCTCCAGGTTCTTGGCCGACTGGCCATCGTCGTGGGCCAGTGAGAAGTTGATCGCCTCGATGCGGTCGGTGTACTCCTGGCTTTTCGAGATATCGGAAAAGCGCCCCACGCGGTGGTTGGACGTGATGCCGAATTCGGTTTCCAGCGGTTCGATGAAGGTGTTGAACATGTCCAGCACCATGCCCTTGCACTGGGTCTTCAGGATGGTGAGGATCTCGGCATCGACCAGCGTGACGAACACGATGGACCGGCGGCCCTCCAGTTCCGTGCTGTGATTGATTTCACGCACCACCTGGTGCACCTTGTCGACGGTGTCGATGAAGGGGCGGCGCACATGGCGCGGCTTGATGGCGAACTGGGCAAGGATGGAGTTGCCGAAGGTTTCGGCGGTGATGCCGGTGCCGTCCGAGATGAAATAAACAGTGCGATTGAGCATGAAAGGCAGGCGGAGCAGGGATCCGACATCATAGGCAAAACCCCGTAGAATGCAGCGCAAGAGTTCCTTCATATGCAACGGTCCGTGCCCACATCATCATTCCAGTCGCGCCCGACCGTGCGCTGCCGCCATCTGCTTGAGCCCTCGGAGCATTGCTCGGGTTCGCTGGGCCGCCTTGGGAACCCACCGGTTTTTCAACATCACGGAGCTTTCCAATGTCCAGCATCAACCTGGCGACCGCCCTGGTCGTACCGTTTGAACACCTGAGAATGACCGACGTCGAGTCGGTTGGCGGCAAGAACGCCTCTTTGGGCGAAATGATCAGCCAACTGGCAGCGTCAGGGGTGCGCGTCCCCGGTGGTTTCGCGACCACGGCCCACGCATTCCGCCAGTTCCTCGCGCACAACGGCCTGGCCGACCGCATCGCCAAGCGCCTGTCCACGCTGAACACCGACGACGTCCGCGCCCTCGCTGATGCGGGTGCGGAGATCCGTCGCTGGATCGAAGACACCCCGTTTCCGGCCGACCTGGAGGCGGCCATCCGTGCGGAATTCACGAAGCTGACGGCCTCGAGCCCCGGCGCGTCGTTCGCCGTGCGTTCGTCGGCCACGGCCGAAGACCTGCCCGATGCCAGCTTTGCGGGCCAGCAGGAAACCTTCCTGAACGTCGTCGGCATCGATGACGTGCTGCACAAGATGAAAGAGGTCTTCGCCAGCCTCTACAACGACCGTGCCATCAGCTACCGCGTGCACAAGGGTTTCGCCCATGGCGACGTGGCGCTTTCGGCTGGCGTGCAACGCATGGTGCGCTCCGACCTGGGCGCTGCCGGCGTCATGTTCACGATGGACACCGAAAGCGGTTTCAAGGATGTGGTGTTCATCACGTCCAGCTACGGACTGGGCGAAACGGTGGTGCAGGGCGCCGTCAACCCCGACGAGTTCTATGTGCACAAGCCCTCGCTCAAGAACGGCAAGTCCGCGGTCATCCGCCGCAACCTGGGCTCCAAGCTGATCAAGATGGAGTTCAGCACGCCCGATGAAAAGGCGAAGACCGGCAAGCTCGTCAAGACGGTCGACACCGCCACCGAGCAGCGCAACCGCTACTCCCTGTCTGACGCCGATGTGACCGATCTCGCCAAGTTCGCGCTGATCATCGAGCAGCACTATGGCCGCCCGATGGACATCGAATGGGGCAAGGACGGCGGCGACGGCCAGCTCTACATCCTGCAGGCGCGGCCGGAGACCGTGAAGAGCCAGCAAAACGGCAAGGTCGAGCAGCGCTACAAGCTCAAGAGCACCGGCACCGTGCTCGTTGAAGGCCGTGCCATCGGCCAGAAGATCGGCACCGGCCCCGTGCGCATCGTGCACAGCCTGGCCGACATGGACATGGTGCAGCCCGGTGATGTGCTCGTCACCGACATGACCGACCCCAACTGGGAGCCGGTGATGAAGCGCGCCTCGGCGATCGTCACGAACCGTGGCGGGCGCACCTGCCACGCCGCCATCATCGCCCGCGAGCTCGGCATTCCTGCTGTCGTGGGCTGCGAAACCGCCACCGAGGTGCTCAAGGACGGCGCGTTGGTCACCGTGGCGTGCTCCGAGGGCGATACCGGCTACATCTACGACGGCCTGCTCGATACCGAAGTGAGCGAGGTGCAGCGCGGCGAGCTGCCGTACTGCCCGATCAAGATCATGATGAACGTGGGCAATCCCCAGCTCGCGTTCGACTTCGCCCAGATGCCCAACAGCGGCGTGGGTCTGGCGCGGCTCGAGTTCATCATCAACAACAACATCGGCATCCACCCGAAGGCCATCCTCGACTACCCCAACGTCGATCCCGACTTGAAGAAGGCGGTGGAATCGGTGGCCCGCGGGCACGCCTCGCCCCGCGCGTTCTACGTGGACAAGCTCGTCGAAGGAATCGCGACGATCGGTGCGGCCTTCTGGCCGAAGCCGGTGATCGTGCGCCTGTCCGACTTCAAGAGCAACGAATACCGCAAGCTCATCGGCGGCTCGCGCTACGAGCCGGAGGAAGAGAACCCGATGATCGGATTCCGCGGTGCGGCCCGCTATGTCAGCGAGGGGTTCGGTGAGGCCTTCGCCATGGAGTGCGAAGCGCTCAAGCGCGTCCGCGGCGAGATGGGCTTGACCAACGTCGAAATCATGGTGCCGTTCGTCCGCACGCTGGACCAGGCCCGGCGCGTGACCGACATGCTCGCCGAGCATGGCCTCAAGCGCGGCCAGGACGACCTGCGCCTCATCATGATGTGCGAGGTGCCGAGCAACGCCGTGCTGGCCGAGCAGTTCCTCGAGTACTTCGACGGCATGTCGATCGGCTCGAACGACCTGACCCAGCTCACGTTGGGTGTGGACCGCGACTCCGGTCTTGATGTGCTCTCGCGCGACTTCGACGAACGCGACCCGGCCGTCAAGGCCCTCATTTCGCGTGCCATCGCGGCTTGCCGCGCTGTCGGCAAGTACGTCGGCATCTGCGGCCAGGGGCCCAGCGACCATCCTGACTTCGCCGACTGGCTCGCGAATGAAGGCATCGTGTCGATCTCCCTGAACCCCGACACGGTGGTTGACACCTGGCAGCGCCTGGCCAAGCGCTGATGCGTTCACGACCGTGCCTGAAGCCTCGCTGCTGATTGCACGGTCGCTGAAATTGCTGGCCGAGATTGCGCTGTTCGCGTGGCTCGGCCAGCTTGTTTTGGGGGCGTTGCTGGGCGCGAGGCGCAATGGCAACCTCATCCACGGCCTCTTCGAGGTCGTGCTGCGGCCGCTCCGCTGGCTCGCCGAACACGGCTTGCCCGCCACATGGTCCTTGCGCTCGCGGCGCATCGTCGCGGCCATGTTGTTGTTCGTGCTCTGGGCCCTGGCGCTCGCATGGAAAATTCACCTGTGCCGGTCGGGCTCGGCGTGTCACTGATCGACATCCCGGGTTCTCGGGGATCGACACCGCATCGGCAGGCATTCCAGAATGGCTCCCACCGGTCCGGAGCCTTCGCTTGCACACCCTTCCTGCGTCCGATGCCACTCGCTGGCAAGTCGTGCGTGCCATCACGCTGACGCTGCTGCTGGTCTGGTTCGCTGTCACCTTCGTCGCCACCTTCTTCGCGCGCCAGCTTGATTTCTCGTGGTTCGGCTGGCCGTTTGGCTATTGGGTGGCGGCGCAAGGCGCTCTGCTCGTGTACCTGGTCCTGATCGCCGCCTATGCGTGGGCGATGAACCGGCTCGACGCGGCCCGCGAACTGAAGGCCGATTGACGTGTTCCGGTTCTTTCCCATTCCCCGTCCGCGCTCCTTCACGCAGCAGCTCAACCGTGTCTACGCCTGGTACACCTTCGGACTGCTGTTGTTCATCGGCGCCTTGGCCGGCCTGGAGGAGCTGGGCCTGTCCAAGCGAGGGATCGGCCTGATCTTCCTGCTTGCCACGGTCGTGCTCTACGCCTGCATCGGCATGCTCTGCCGGACCACCGATGCAGAGGAATACTTCGTGGCCGGGCGCCGTGTGCCGGCGGCCTACAACGGCATGGCCACCGCGGCGGACTGGATGTCGGCCGCGTCCTTCATCAGCCTTGCCGGCACCGTGTACCTCCAGGGCTACGCCGGCCTCGCCTTCATCCTCGGTTGGACGGGCGGCTATTGCCTCGTGGCCTTGCTGCTGGCCCCGTACCTGCGCACCTTCGGCGGTTACACCATTCCTGAATTTCTCGGGGAGCGCTACGGCGGCCACCTGGCTCGCGGGGTTGCCGTCGTGGGCACCGTGCTGTGTTCATTTCTCTACGTGGTGGCGCAGATCTACGGCGTGGGGCTCATTACCACCCGCCTCACGGGCGTGACCTTCGAGATCGGCATTTTCCTCGGGCTCGGAGGCGTGCTCGTCTGCTCGTTCCTCGGTGGCATGCGCGCCGTCACATGGACGCAGGTGGCGCAGTACATCGTCCTCATCATGGCGTACCTCGTGCCGGTGGTGTGGCTGTCTCTCCAGCAGACCGGGCAGCCAGTGCCGCAGGCCACCTACGGCGCGCAGCTTCAGCAGCTGAGCGACCGGGAGCGCCAGCTCGCCACGGACGCGAAGGAACTGGAGGTGAGGGCGCTTTTCAAGACCAGGGCCGACGAATACCGCGCCAAGCTCGCCGACGTGCCGGCGGCCCTGGCGCGCGAGCATGAACTCGCAAGCGCCCGTGTGGAGGCGCTGCGGGCCGCGCGTGCGCCGCTTGCCGATCGCCAGGCGGCAGACCGGAGCCTCGCGGCGCTGCCCACCGACGAGGCTGCGGCACGGGCGGCGTGGACCGAGGCGCTCGCCAGCGACGAGGCCCGTTCGCGGCCGCTGGGCGGGATGCCGCCCCATGCGCAGCCATTCGCCGGCGACCCGTCGGGCACCCCGGCGGAACAGGCCGCGTTCAACGATTCACGCAACAACTTCCTGGCGCTGGTGTTCTGCCTGATGGTTGGCACGGCAGCACTTCCGCACGTGTTGATGCGCTGCTATACCACGCCCTCGGTGCGCCAGACGCGCCAGTCGATCACATGGTCCCTCCTGTTCATCCTCCTGCTGTACCTGTCGGCGCCTGCGCTCGCGGTGATGGTCAAACACGAAGTCTTCACCTCGCTCGTCGGCACGCCGTTCGACCGCCTGCCCGCCTGGATCGCCCATTGGGCCAAGGTGGATCCGACGCTGCTGTCGGTGATTGACATCAACATGGATGGGCTGCTGCAGCTGGGCGAAATCCACATCGGTGCCGACATCGTCATGCTCGCCACCCCGGAGATCGGCGGGCTGCCGTACGTGGTATCTGGCATGGTGGCCGCCGGTGGCCTTGCCGCTGCGCTGTCGACGGCGGATGGGCTGCTGCTCACCATCGCCAATGCACTCTCACATGACGTGTACCACGGCATGATCGACCCCGACGCATCCGCCCGCCGGCGGGTGATGCTGTCGAAGATGCTGCTGCTGCTCGTCGCACTGGCTGCGGCCGCGGTGGCGGCGCAACGGCCCACCGACATCGTGTTCCTCGTCGCAGCTGCATTTTCCGTGGCGGCGTCCGCGTTCTTTCCGGCGCTCGTGCTGGCCGTGTTCTGGCGACGGGCGAACCACTGGGGCGCGGTGTTCGGCATGTCATCGGGCCTGCTCATTGCGCTGTACTACATGATCCGCAACGAACCGTGGTTGCGCAGCCTCTTCGGCATTACCGTCGATCCGCACCTGTGGTTCGGCATCCAGCCCATCTCGGCCGGGGTCTTCGGCGTGCCGCTCGGCTTCATCGTCATGGCCACCGTGAGCCTGCTCACCGGTCCTCCCGATGCGCGTGCCGAGGCCCTGGTCGACAAACTCCGGCGGACTTAGGCCCCCTACGGCGCTGGCGCGCCGGTCCCCCCAAGGGGGAGCCACGGGTCGCCCGGGAAACCCGGGCTCGCGTGTGGCTTGGTCTGCGGCTTCGCTGCGCTTGCCTTCCTGTAGGAATAGGGCCCCCTACGGCGCTGGCGCGCCGGTCCCCCCAAGGGGGAGCCACGGGTCGCCCGGGAAACCCGGGCTCGCGTGTGGCTTGGTCTGCGGCTTCGCTGCGCTTGCCTTCCTGTAGGAATAGGGCCCCCTACGGCGCTGGCGCGCCGGTCCCCCCAAGGGGGAGCCACGGGTCGCCCGGGAAACCCGGGCTCGCGTGTGGCTTGGTCTGCGGCTTCGCTACGCTTGCCTTCCTGTCGCGCGCGCTTCGGGGCGTTGCTCGCTTTGCTCGCTCGCCACTCACTCTTTTGTGGCTCCGGCGGCGTCGTGGCCATACGGATCAGTGGGTACCGGCGTTCGCCGGTATGACATTGGGGGGCAAACACATGCGGGGGG
>Ga0207679_10000199_pt1 | contig 48257 bp, 28 predicted proteins | sample KBSC73metaG_FD_184320 | JGI IMG/M metagenome (GOLD analysis project Ga0207679, IMG submission 184320) | Corn rhizosphere microbial communities from Kellogg Biological Station, Michigan, USA - KBS C7-3 metaG (SPAdes) (version 2) | ecosystem: Host-associated > Plants > Roots > Rhizosphere > Soil ... | reverse complement strand
ATGTCCGCCTGGTCGTGGGTGCGTGCGGGTTCGGGAGCGAAACTCATGGAACGGCGAATCTCCGGGGCTGATCCCGATTATCGGCCGAACGACAAGGTGAAGGATTCTCATCACTGTCGTCATCCCGACGAAAGTGGGGGCCTCCCACGCCTCGCTGAATGCGGCATTTCGGAGCGAGGCGGTGGGTCCCGACTTTCGTCGGGATGACACGGGTGGTCGGGATGACACGGGTGGAAGCATCAGGCGGCCCCGGCTCCCCCTCTGATGCGGCGGGCAATGTCGTCGATGTCGGCGAGCACGGCGCCGATGTCGATGGGCTTGGTCCAGTAGCCGATGAACCCGGCTTCATAGGCGCGCTTGACGTCACCCGGCATGGCATCGGCCGAACACATGTAGGCCGGCGTGGTACTCATTCCCGGCAATCGCCGCAGGGCGCGGAGCACGTCGAAGCCGGACATGCCGGGCAGGTGGGCGTCGAGCACGAGCACGTCGGGCTGCCACTCGAGGGCCATGGCCACCGCCTCTTCGCCGTCTTCTGCCACACGCAGTTCCAACTGGCTGTTGTGCATGCGAAGCGCACCTTCGAACAGGATCGCGTTGATGCGGTTGTCCTCGACGTACAACATGCGCAGCGGCACGCTGGAGGGGGAAGGGGAGGCTTCGCGCTCGGGCATCGTGTCGGGATGGTCGTGTGCAATGTGGGGAGCGTCGTCGCGCGGCAGTTCGATCGACACGCGTGTGCCTCGGCCGGCCTGGCTGCTGATCTCCAGTTTCCCGCCGATCGCCCGGGTCAGGCTGCGCGCGATGATCAGGCCGAGGCCGGTGCCTTCGATGTTGGAGGTCTCGCGCCCCAGACGCTCGAAAGGCTGGAAGAGCCGGGCCATCTGGGATTCATCCATGCCGGGGCCGGTGTCTTCGATGACGAGCGTGGCAAACCCCGGCCGCGACGCGTCTACGGACAGGCGCACCGTACCGCCGGGGCGGTTGTACTTGATGGCGTTCGACGCAATGTTCAGCACGACCTGTCGCAGGCGCTGAATGTCGGCTCGCACCCAGAGCTGCGGCGGCACCTGGTTGTCCAGCTGCACCTGGCCGGCCGACGCCGTCGGCCGCAGCAGCTCGAGCGTGCGCTCCACGGTGTCGTCCAGTGCCACGGGGCCGATGGCCAATGTCATGGCACCTTCTTCCACCTTCTGGAGATCGAGCACGTCGTTGATCAGCGCGAGCAGGTGCTGGCCGGCGTTGAGAACATGGTCGGCGTACCCGGCGATTTCGGTGCCGACGCCCGCTCCAGGCGTCATGCGCATCAGTTGCGCGAAGCCGATCACCGCGTTCAGCGGCGTGCGCATCTCATGGCTCATCCTCGAGAGGAATTGGGACTTGGCGCGGCTTGCCAGTTCGGCGGCCTGCTTTTCGCGCAGGGCGTGTTCAGCCTTCTTGACGCTCGTGATGTCGGAATGCGTGCCCACGACGCGCACCGGCCGGCCTTCGGCATTGTGGCCCACCACCTTGCCGCGATCGAGGATCCACAGGTCGTGGCCGTCACGGTGACGGACGCGGTGCTCTGACTGATAGACCTCGGTCTCGCCCCGCAGGTGCCGGCGCAGGCCGGCCATGACGCGCGGCAGGTCGTCGGGATGGATGCGCGAGGTCCACTCCTCCAGCGCATCGCCGATTTCATGCTCGGCGTACCCCATCATCTTCTTCCAGCGCGGCGAGTAGTACACCTTGTTCGTCTGGGGAGCCCAGTCCCAGACGCCGTCGCCGGATCCTTCGAGCGCGAACTTCCAGCGTTCCTCCGCCGCGATCAGTGCCTGTTCAGACGCACGATGCCGGGTGATGTCACGGAAGGTCAGCACAACCGAGAACATGCTGCTTTCCGGGCGCAGTTGCAGCGGGTGGCCGTTGAGTTCGAGCCAGCGGAGTTGTCCGTCCGGGCGTCGCAAGGCATGCACGCTGCGAGAAAGCGGTTCGCCGGTGCGCACCACGCGGCGCACGGGATGGTCGTCGGCTGCCAGAGGCCTGGCGGCGGCCGACATGAATTCGAAGGGCCAGCCCTGCGTCGTGCCGACGACGGCAGCGGGGTCCACGCCAAGCACATCGCAGCCCGCCGGGTTGATGGCGATGATGGTCAGCGTGGGCGTCACGACCACGAGCCCGTCGCTGATGGCGGAGGCGACCGAGCGGTACAGTTCCTCACTCAGCCGCAGCTTGTCGGCGGCGCGGGTCTGCTCCGTGACATCGTGCAGCACGCCGATGAAGTGGGTCAGCACGCCGTTGCCATCGAACACCGGCGCCACGTGCACCGCGTTCACGAAGGTGGTGCCGTCCTTTCGCACGTTGTTGATGACGACGCTGCATTCCTTGCGTGCCACGATGGCCTCGCGCAGCTTGGCGAGCGGAGGCTGATCCCTCATGTCTCCCTGCAGCATGCGGCAGTTGCGGCCCAGCAGCTCCGCCTGCGTGTATCCCGTCAGGGTCTCGAAGGCGGGGTTCACATAGACCAGCGGCATGTCCGGCTGATTGGCGTCGCAGACGCACATCGGCAGTGCGGCGGCGGCCTCGACCGCGCGCTTCATCACCATCAGGTCGCGTTCGAGGGCGCGCAGTTCGGTCAGGTCCCGGGTGACGTACAACACCCGGTCACCCGACATGGGCGACACACGGGCTTCGAACCAGCGGGATACGCCGTCGCGTGTTCGCACTGGGTATTCATGCCGTTGCACCCGGCCGGACTTCAGCGCCAGGCGGATGGTGTTGGCGTGGGCCAGGCCGTCCGTCCCGAAACGCCGGCCGCGCAGCTGGTTCCAGTCGCGCGCGAGCATCGGGTGCCCGGGTGAGCTGCATTCGAGGAACCGGCCTTCGGCATCGAGCACGAACCAGAGGTCTGGCACGGCCTCCAGCACGGCGGTGAGGCGCTCCTGGGACTCCCTCAACTCGGTTTCTCGCGAGGCGAGGGCCAGCTCGACCTGCTTGCGGTCGGTGATGTCGATTGACATGTGCACCACGTTGCCGTCGGGCAACTGACGGGCGCTGGCGATGAGCCATCTGTCGCGCCATCGCAGTTCATGCTGTTCGCCATGATGGGATGCGATGGACAGCCGCCAGCGGATGAACGCCTCCTCCTTGCCCGCCGCGTCCGGGTAGTCACCCGCGTAGGCCATCTCGCGCACCATGTCGGGCCAGCTGGTCCTCGCGGACAGTTTGCGTGCTTCGACGGCCTTGCGCCAGGCTGCGTTCGAGCGAATCACCCGACCGCTGGCGTCGGTGACCATCACGCTGGCAATGAGCGATTCCAACGCGTTGCTCAACAGGTGCTCGGCCTGGCGTGCGGCGTTCTGGGCTTGCAACCGCGCCGTGATGTTGCTCGTGGCACCGCGGTAACCGCGAAACACGCCCTTGCTGTCGAACACCGGCATGCCGCTGATGCTCGTGATGACGGTGCCTTTGAGGGTGGGACGGGCCGCGATCACGTCCTTGAACGGCAGTTGCCGGTGGCGTGCGTCAATGAAGCGGCGCCACGAATCGCTGGTGTCCGCATCACTCGGATGGTTGACGTCCTCCATCGTCAGACCGAGGTTGTCATCGGGTGAGTAGCCTGTATGCGCCTCGATGCTGTCGGACACCCACGTGAACCTTCCCCCCGCGTCGGTTTCCCAGAGCCAGTCGCTGCTCGACAGGCTGGCCGTGCGGACGCGGGCGACTTGCCGGCGCAGGTGCCGCTCCTTCAGGCGCGACAGCAGGAGGTCGTTGCAGATGTCGGCAATCTCCTTGAGCGACTCGCGTTGCGCCGCATTCAAGGCGCCCGGCTGGGTGTCGAACGCGCAAACAGAGCCCACCCTCAGGCCAGCCACGATGAGCGGGAACCCGGCGTAGGCTCGGATGCCTGGCGTGCCGCAAACCATTGGCAAGGCATTGAAGCGGGCGTCCAATGAGGCATCGCTCACCTCGAACAAGCCTTCTGCGCAAACGGTGTGCGCGCAAAAAGCCTCGCAGCGCGGTACGCTCTCGAACGGGAAACCTGTCTCCGCTTTGATCCAGACCCGGCCCTCGTCGACAAAGCCGATGGCGGCCATGGGACGCCCCAGCTGTCGGCTCAGCAGCCGGGTGAGGGCGTCAAAGGCGGCTTCACGCTCGGAGTCGAGAATGCGCAGCGCCTGCAGCGTCTGCAACCGTCCGGACTCATCGGCGGGAAGAGGAGCGGAAGGCATGGGCGTGCACTGTAACGGAGAATAACGAACATGACGGCAGCCAATCTCCTCGAGTCGGGACTTCCGACACATCTTCCAGCCCCCCTTGCACTCAGCTTCGACCTCGACGACACGCTGTGGCCCATCTGGTCGGCCATCGAGCGGGCCGAACAGGTGCTGCACGGGTGGCTGGCCGAACATGCGCCGGCCACGGCCGCACGGTACGATGCGGCGGGCCTTCGCGCCCTGCGCAACGCGGTGGCCGATCGCCATCCGGAATGGGGCCATGACCTCAGCCGCTTTCGGCGCGTGAGCCTGCAGGAGGCATTGACCCTGTCGGGCGACGACCCCTCACTGACCGACGCCGCCTTCGAGGTGTTTTTCGAGGCCCGGCAGCAGGTGACGCTGTATCCCGACGTGCCCGATGCCCTTGACCGCCTGGCGCGGCGCTTTCCCCTGATTGCGGTCACCAACGGCAATTCGGAACTGGACCGGGTGGGGTTGCATGGCATCTTCCAGGACAGCCTGAGTGCCTTTCGCATCGGCGTGGCCAAGCCTCATCCCAGGATATTCCTGGCGGCTTGCGAGCGTCTGGGCGTCGAGCCGGGCAGGGTGCTGCACACGGGGGACGACTTGATGCTCGACGTGAACGGCGCACTCGACGCCGGGCTGCAGGCGGTGTGGCTGCGGCGCGAGGTGGGCATGGAGGAGCCTGCGCCGCCGCTCAAGGCGCCGTACCGGGTGTTCGACAACCTGACGCGCCTGGCTGACGCGCTGGGCTGCTGAGGCCCGCGGTCAGAACAGGCCGTCGGGGAGCTGCGGCAGTGTGTCGGAGAAGCGCATCACTTCAAAACGCACATGGGGCGCGGTGGGGTCGTTCAAGGAGGCCCCGAGCCCCAGCATGCCGCTGCCGTGCAGGGTGCAGGTGCCCCGGCGCAATGAAATGACCTCGGAGCCGCCCGAAAAGCGCACGTAGGTGCCGTTGAAACTCAAGTCGGTCAGCTGGAAGGCGCCGCCATGCCAATCGATGCGCGCATGCGAGCGCGACACGCGCGAGTCATCGATGCAATACGTGACTTGGGGGCTGCGCCCCAGCACCACCGGCAGCGAAGGACCGGAGAACACCCGGCTCTGGTCCAGCCAGACGAGGCGGATGCCTTCGGGTTCGGCCGGCGACGGCTGAAGTTCGCCATAAGCCGTGGCGGCGGTGTCGCTGGAGCGCCGCCCCTCCAGCAGGAAGACGTGAACGGGCTCCACGCGGCCGCGCAATTGCACCCGGTCGAGGCTTCGGAAGCGGGCCCGCACGTCCTCCGGCTGGCTGTTCACCACATTGACCGTGGCTAGGATCTCGTTGTCGCCCGCATGATCGAGCAAGCGTGCAGCAACGTTGACCGCATCGCCAAAGCAGTCTCCTGACATCTCCACGACCTCGCCCTGGGCGATGCCGACCTGGAGCTTGAGCACCGGCGCCCGGGTGTCGGCAGCGCGCGAGCTGGTGGCCAGCGGCGTGATCCGGTCCATCGAATCGTGCATTTCGTCGGCGGCGGCCACGGCGGCCGACGGGTTCTCGAAGACGGCCATGAGGCCGTCCCCCAGCGTCTTCACCACCACCCCGCCGGCGTTGGCCACGATGCAGCCCACCAGCGAAACGCTCTGCGTGACCACCGTGGTGGCCTCCGCATTGCCGAGCAATTCGTAAAGCGAGGTGCTGCCACGCAAGTCCGCGAACAGCACGGTGCGTTGAAGAATCTGCGTCATGCCGTGAAGTTTATGGCAATAAAGCAGACAAGCCCCGGGCACTTGCACGGGGCTTGCGGCGCTGTTCGAAGGATCGAACGGTCAGAGGTTGTCGAGGTAGGTGCGCAGCTTGTCCGAACGGCTCGGGTGCTTGAGCTTGCGGATCGCCTTGGCCTCGATCTGGCGGATGCGCTCGCGGGTCACGTCGAACTGCTTGCCCACTTCCTCGAGCGTGTGGTCCGTGCTCATCTCGATGCCGAAGCGCATGCGCAGCACCTTCGCCTCCCGCGGCGTCAGGCTGTCGAGGATGTCCTTGACCACATCACGCAGACCGGCCTGCATGGCCGCTTCGATGGGCGCCGTGTTGTTGGTGTCCTCGATGAAGTCGCCCAGGTGCGAATCGTCGTCGTCCCCGATGGGGGTTTCCATCGAGATCGGCTCCTTCGCGATCTTCATGATCTTGCGGATCTTGTCTTCGGGGATCTCCATCTTCTCGGCCAGCGTGGGCGCATCGGGCTCGAAGCCGAACTCCTGCAGGTGCTGGCGCGACAGGCGGTTCATCTTGTTGATCGTCTCGATCATGTGCACCGGGATGCGGATGGTGCGCGCCTGGTCGGCGATCGAGCGGGTGATGGCCTGGCGGATCCACCATGTGGCGTACGTCGAGAACTTGTAGCCGCGGCGGTATTCGAACTTGTCCACCGCCTTCATCAGGCCGATGTTGCCTTCCTGGATCAGGTCGAGGAACTGCAGGCCGCGGTTGGTGTACTTCTTGGCGATGGAGATCACGAGGCGCAGGTTGGCCTCGATCATTTCCTTCTTCGCGTCGCGCGAGGACTTCTCGCCCTCGTTCATGCGCTTGTTGATGCCCTTGAGGTCCTCGAGCGGCACGACCGCGCGGGCCTGCTGGTCGGTGAGCTTCTTCTGGAGCTCCTGCACCGGCGGCAGGTTGCGCTGAAGGATGGCCGAGTACGGTTTGCCCGAGGCCGCTTCCTTTTCAGCCCACTTGAGGTTCAAGATGTTGGGCGGGAAGTTCTTGATGAAGTAATCCTGCGGCATGCCGCACTTGTCCACCAGGATCTTGCGCAGTTCGCGTTCGTAGCGGCGGACGTCATCGACTTGCGAGCGCAGGATGCCGCACAGCTTCTCGATGGTCTTGACGGTGAAGCGGATGGTCATCAGCTCGTCGCTGATGGCTTCCTGGGCCTTGTTGTAGGCCGGCGACTGATAGCCTTCCTTCTCGAAGGCCTTGCGCATCTTCTCGAAGTTGATGCGCAGATCGGCGAACTTGGCCAGGGCCGCGTTCTTCAGCTCTTCGAGCTTTTTCGTCAGGGCCTTGCTGCCGCCTTGGCCGTCGTCGTCGTCTTCCTCATCGAAGAAGTCGACGTCTTCCTCGGCGACATAGTCGTCGGCCTCGTCTTCGGAGACGAAGCCGTCCACCACCTCGGAGATCTTCATTTCGCCCGAAGCGATCTTGTCGGCGTAGGCGAGGATTTCGGCAATGGTGGTGGGCGAGGCGCTGATGGCGAGCATCATGGCCTGCAAGCCGCCTTCGATGCGCTTGGCGATTTCAATTTCGCCTTCCCGCGTGAGCAATTCGACCGTGCCCATCTCGCGCATGTACATGCGGACGGGGTCGGTGGTGCGGCCGAATTCGGAGTCCACGGTGGAGAGCGCAGCTTCAGCGGCTTCCTCGGCTTCTTCCTCGGTGGCCGTGGTGGTGCCGCCGCCGGCGATGAGCAGCGTGGCGGCGTCCGGCGCCTGTTCGTAGACGGCGATGCCCATGTCATTGAGCATGGACACGATGGCTTCGAGGATTTCCGCGTCGACCAGCTTTTCGGGCAAGTGGTCGTTGATTTCCTGATGCGTCAGGAAACCGCGCGTCTTGCCCATCTTGATGAGGGTCTTGAGCTCCTGGCGACGCTTGGCGACTTCCTCTTCCGTGAGTGCAGTCTCGTCGAGGCCGAATTCGCGCATCAGCGCGCGCTCCTTGGCGCGCGATACTTTCATGCGCAGGGGCTTGGCCTTGACGACCTTTTCGCCGTCGGCAGCTTCCGCGGCCTCTGCGTCCGGTTCGCCGGCCAGGTCGGCCTCGATGTCGGAGAAGTCTTCCTCGGCCATCTCTTCCTTGGCGGCAGCCTTCGGCTTGCGGCCCGGTTTGCCCTTGGCTTCGGTCGCGGTCTTTGCGGCGGGTCGGCCCGGTTTCTTCTTCTCCTCGGTCTCGGCCGAGGCGGCCTTCGTCGCTTTGGTGGGGGCGCTCTTCTTCGCGGTCATGCAAATCCTCGAATGGTGGTGGGCATCACGGCGTCATGCCGCTGGCCTCGCTGGCGATCCATGGATGGAACACGTGCGTCCGCTTGCGCAAAAAACAAGCAGGAAAAGCACGGTGGTGTCTGGGCATGGAACGGACGCGGGCAGCCGGCCCCACCGGCCGAGCACAAGCTTCGGCCGGCCGCGGGCTGGCATGAAACGGGCAAGGATCGCGTGAACATCGAAAGAATGCAGTCCTTGCGGGGAAGGGTGGCCTGTGTGGGGACCCTGGTTCGAAGGGTGGCCGGGGCCCGGAGGTGCTGCTGTCACTCTTGCGCCGTAACAAACCCTTGATTATCGTCGATGCAAGCCGTTACGTCAAAGGTCTTGGTGCGGGCGACAGTGCATTCAGGCGGCTGCGCCGGTGCTCCTCGACATCCCGCCACGCCTGGAGGGCGGCCGGGTCGGAGGCGGCGCGCCGGCTGAGTTCGACCTGCTGGCGCTCGAGTTCACGCACCCACATGCCGTCGAGCACGCGGCGCAGGTCCGTGAATTGCAGCTCCTCCTGGAGCGCGTCGGCCGTGATGATGCGGGCCACCAGGCCGGCCCATTCGGTTTCGCGGAGCGCCTCCTGCCAGACGGCCCAGCTGCATGGGCCGTCCTGGATCTGCCGCTCCATCCATGCGCACAGTCCACCGTGCGGACCGGGCAGCCCGTGCAGCAGGTCCGCATCGCCGGGATCGAGCTGTTCCCACCATTCGCTGTGCAGCAGGAGAAGCTTGACGGCAGCATCGGCGGGGCTCGGGGGCTGCGCGCGAGGCAGGCCCGCGCCTTCTTCCGGGGGCTTGCGCTTGCCGAAGTAGGGCTTGTCGACCCAGGGCCTGCGACCCTCCTGGTGGCGCGGGCGAAAAGGCTGCTCTGACGGCTCGAAGCTGCTGTAGTCGATCTCCTGGGGTTCGGCGGACCATCCGTCGTCGGGAGGTTGCCATGGATCGGCATCCCTGTGCTCGCGTTCTCGCGGAGGGCGCGATCGGCCTGCTGCCTGGCCTTGCCACAGCCGCGTCAGGTCCTCGGCGGACAGCCCCGCGGCCTGGGCCAGGTCGCCAAGCAATTGCATTTTGAGGGCCCCTTCGGGCAGGGCAAGCCACAAGGGCTTGGCCTGGGCCAGCAGGCGGGCGCGTCCTTCGGCGCTGTCCACATCGCATCCTTCGCGGGCGGCCTCGATCAGCTGGCGCGACAGGGGCACGGCTTCGGCCACGCAGGCTTCGAACGCCGCGGCCCCGTGCTCGCGGACGTAGGAGTCCGGATCGTGTTCGGGAGGCAGGAACAGGAAACGCACCGAGCGGGTGTCCGTGGCGAACGGCAGTGACGCCTCGAGGGCGCGGGCCGCCGCGCGTCGGCCTGCGTTGTCCCCGTCGAAGCTGAACACGATGGCGTCGGTGAAGCGGAACAGCTTTTGCACATGCTCGGCTGAGCATGCCGTGCCGAGCGTGGCGACCGCGTTCGGGAAGCCGAGCTGGGCGAGCGCGACCACGTCCATGTACCCTTCGACCACCAGCGCGTACCCGCGCTTGCGAAGGCCGGCCCGAGCTTCGTGCAGCCCGTAGAGTTCCTTGCCCTTGTGGAAGACGGCCGTCTCTGGGGAGTTCAAGTACTTGGGCTCGCCCTTGTCGAGCACCCGGCCGCCGAATCCGATCACCTCGCCCTGCACGTTCCGGATGGGAAACATGATGCGATCGCGGAAGCGGTCGTAGCGCTTGCGGTCCGCTTCGCTGTCGCCGCTGGCGATCACGAGCCCGCTTTCTTCGAGCAGCGGGTCGTCATAGCGCGGGAACACGCTGGCGAGTCCGCGCCAACCGTCGGCGGCATAGCCCAGGCCAAAGGCCAGGGCGATCTCGCCGGTCAGCCCGCGGCCTTGCAGGTATTCGATCGCCCGCTTGTTGGCCTTGAGCTGCTTGCGGTAATGGTCGCTTGCCTTGTGCAGCACCTCGGTCAGCGTGGCCTGACGCTCCTTGAGCGCGGCGGCTTTCTCGCGCTCCTGAGGCGTTCGGTTGTCTTCGGGCACCGCCATGCCCACCTGCTGGGCGAGGTCTCGCACCGCATCGAGAAAGCCCATCCCCGAATAGGCCATCAGGAAGCCCAGCGCGTTGCCGTGCACGCCGCAGCCGAAGCAATGGTAGGTCTGCCGGGTGGCGCTGACCGTGAAGCTGGGCGTCTTCTCGCCGTGGAACGGGCACAGGCCTTTGTGGTTGATGCCGGCCTTCTTGAGCTGCACGTAGCGGCCCACCACCTCGACGACGTCGACGCGGGAGAGGAGGTCCTGGACAAAGGTGGGAGGAATCACGGGCGCCAGTTTAGGGCCTCTTCACGCCCGTCCTCCCGGATGTGATCGTGTGACGGTTGGCGAAGCAGGCCTCCATGTCAGGCCCCACCGGAGATCAAAAGAAAAACGCCGCCCCGAGGGGCGGCGAGTTCTGGTGTGCAAACCAGGAGAAGGAACGATCAGACGGCGAAATCGCTGAGTTTCTTGCCGGACGCCAGCGCGGCCTTGAGCCATTTCGGTTGCAAACCGCGGCCGCTCCAGCTGTCACCGGTTGCTGCATTGCGGTATTTGGCCGCGACTTTGCCGCCTTTGGCCGCGCCGGCGCGGCTGCCGCCTTTGGCCGTGAGGTCAGCCACGGTCAAACCGTATTCGGTCATCAGCGCCTTGACTTTGGCAATCGCGTCGCTGCGCTCCCGTTTCTGGGTGCTTTCGATTTCCTGTTCGAGGGCTGCTTTGCGGGCTAGCAAGTCTTGAAGCGTGCTCATGGATTATTCCTTCGGTCGATGAGGGCAGCGTCTGCGCTGCGCAGTCGCGGATTCTACGGGAATCCAGTGCCGATGGTACTGGGTAATTACCGATTCGATGGAATCCGGGATTCGTGTGAAGGAATATTGGTGAGTGGGAGGCTCAGGCCGAGGGAGGCACATACCCTGCCGGTTGCTCGACACCTTCCCCGAAGAAAAAGCGTTCCATTTGGCGGGCGAGGTACTGGCGTGCGCGCTGGTCGGCCAGGTTGAGGCGGTTTTCATTGACGAGCATGGTCTGGTGCTTCATCCAGGCCGCCCAGGCTTCCTTGCTCACTTCGTTGTAAATGCGCTTGCCCAGCTCGCCTGGATAAGGCGCGAAATCAAGGCCTTCGGCCTCTTTCTTCAGGTAGATGCATTGAACGGTGCGGGCCATGGTGGAACTTCCTAAAAAAGTGAGGTGGACAGAGGAGGGCAGGCAGCTCAGGTCAGTTTCTTGACCAGCACCTGCGAGCGGCGATCCCAGTTGTATTTGCGCTTGCGTGCCTCAGGGAGCCAGTTGGGGTCCACCTGGGCAAAGCCACGCTTGAGAAACCAGTGCATGGTTTGTGTGGTGAGCACGAATATGCTTTCGAGCCCGGCCGTCTTGGCGCGTTGCTCCACGCGCTTGAGGATGCGCTCGCCGTCGCCCTGGCTCTGCACGGCCGGTGATACCGTCAATGCGGACATTTCCCCGGTGCGGGCTTCCGGGTATGGGTACAGGGCAGCGCAGCCGAAGATCACCCCGTCGTGCTCGATTACCGTATAGAGGCCGATGTCGCGCTCGATTTCCGTCCGGTCGCGTTTGACGAGCGTGCCGTTGCGTTCAAAGGGTTCAATGAGTTGCAGCACGCCGCCGATGTCATCGGCGGTGGCTTCACGCAGGCTCTCGAGTTTCTCGTCGACGATCATCGTGCCCACGCCATCGTGGGTAAACGATTCCATCAGCACCGAGCCATCGACCGAATACGGCACGATGTGGACCCGTTCCACGCCGGCCTCGCATGCCTTGACGGCGTGCTGCAGATAAAACGCGGTGTCGGTGGGTTCGATGGGATTGGGCAGGTTCGACAGCAGTTTGCGGGCATCGGCCAATGCCAGTTCGGTGTCGATTTCGCTTTCCGGGTCGTTCGGGTCCAGCGGAATGCCCTTGACCTCGGTCACGTAGATGAGTTTATCGGCCTGCAGCGCAATGGCGGCGCTCGCGGCCACATCTTCCATACTCAAATTGAAAGCCTCGCCGGTGGGTGAGAACCCGAACGGCGAGACCATCACCAGCGAGCCGAAATCGACCGCACGGCGGATGCCCGTCGCGTCGATCTTGCGCACGAGGCCCGTGTGCTCGAAATTGATGCCATCGAGGATGCCGACGGGACGGGCGGTGATGAAATTGCCGGAGATCACGCGGATCTGGCTGTGCGCCATGGGCGTGTTGGGCAGGCCCTGCGAGAATGCTGCCTCGATTTCGTAGCGCATCTGGCCGGCCGCTTCCTGGGCGCAGTCGAGTGCCACGGAATCGGTGATGCGCATGCCGTGGCTGAAGCGGGACGTGTGCCCCTTCAACGCCAGTTGCTCTTCAATCTGCGGGCGAAAGCCGTGCACCAGCACGAGCTTGATGCCCATGGCGTGGAGAATGGCGAGATCTTGCGCGAAGGTGGGCAGCTTGCCGGCCGCCACCAGTTCGCCGGCGATGGCCACAACGAATGTCTTGCCTCGGTGCGCGTGGATGTACGGCGCTACCGAACGAAACCACGGGACAAAGGTGTGGGGAAAAACAAGATTCATGGCCGGCGCTCAAGACGCATTGAAAAATAATCACCGATTTTTGCACGAAGGGCCGATGTCAGTTTCTTCTCGCCGCGGCGCGCCGCCGGTTGCCAATCCGATTCCGCCGATCACGTTCCCCGAGGCGCTGCCCGTCTCGAGCCGGCGCGATGAAATCGCGCGGGCCATCGAGGCCCATCAAGTCGTCATCGTCTGCGGCGAGACCGGCTCGGGCAAGACCACGCAGTTGCCCAAGATCGCACTGGCGCTTGGCCGAGGCCGGGGCGCAGGCGGCCATGGGCTGATCGGGCACACGCAACCGCGGCGCATCGCCGCCTCCAGCGTGGCCAAGCGCATCGCGCAGGAACTCAACACCCCGCTGGGCGAGCACGTGGGTTTCAAGGTGCGGTTTCAAGACCGTCTGTCCGCCGGGGCCAGCGTGAAGCTGATGACCGACGGCATCTTGCTCGCCGAAACGCAGACCGATCCGCTGCTCAAGGCGTACGACACATTGATCATCGATGAGGCGCATGAACGCAGCCTCAACATCGATTTCCTGCTCGGCTATCTGCGGCAGATCCTGCCGCGCCGGCCCGACCTGAAGGTCATCGTCACCTCGGCCACCATCGATGCCGACCGGTTCGCCCAGCATTTCGCCTCCAGGCACGGGCCTGCGCCCGTGATCCAGGTGTCGGGCCGCCTCTACCCGGTGGAGCAGCGCTGGCGCCCGTTCGAAGAGAGTCGCGAATACGGTCTGAACGACGCGATCGGGGATGCGGTGACGGAACTCTGGCGGGAGGGCTCGGGCGATGTGCTCGTGTTCCTGCCCGGGGAACGCGAGATCCGCGAGGCGGCCGAGCACTTGCGGCGCCACCATCCGCCCGGCGTGGAAGTGGTACCGCTCTTCGCTCGGCTGAGCCAGCAGGAGCAGGACGTCGTCTTCGAGCCGCACAGTGCGCGGCGCATCGTGCTTGCCACCAACGTGGCCGAGACATCGTTGACGGTGCCCGGCATCCGGTACGTGATCGATGCCGGCACGGCACGTGTCAAGCGCTACAGCTACCGCAACAAGGTCGAGCAGCTGCAGATCGAGCCCGTGAGTCAGGCTGCGGCCAACCAGCGCGCGGGCCGATGCGGTCGTGTGAGCAATGGCATCTGCATCCGGCTGTACGACGAGAAGGATTTCGAGGGGCGTCCGCGTTTCACGGATCCCGAGATCCTGCGCTCTTCGCTGGCTGGCGTGATCTTGCGGATGAAGTCGCTCGGCCTGGGTCTGGTGGAGGACTTTCCTTTTCTCGAGCCGCCTCCGCGCCGTGCGGTGGCCGATGGCTACCAGTTGCTCAATGAGCTTGGCGCGGTCGATGACCAGAACGAGCTGACACCAGTGGGCCGCGAACTCGCCAGGCTGCCGCTGGATCCCCGTGTGGGTCGCATGATCCTCGAGGCGCGCAATCGCGAGGCGTTGGCCGAAGTTCTCGTGGTGGCCGCCGCACTGAGCGTGCAGGACGTGCGCGATCGTCCGCTCGAACACCAGCAGGCCGCCGACACGGCGCACAAGAAGTTCGATGACGAGCGGTCCGAATTCGTGGGGACGCTCAAGCTGTGGAAATGGCTGGAGGAGGCACGAGGCGGCCAGGGCGAACACAAGTTGTCGCACCGCAAGCAGGAGCAGCTGCTGCGTGAGCATTTCATTTCACCGAGACGTGTTCGCGAATGGCGCGACATCCATTCGCAGTTGCACACGGTGGTGGCCGAGCACCAATGGCGCATTAACACCCAGCCGGCCACGTACGAACAATTGCACCTGGCGATGCTCGCGGGCCTGCTCGGCAACATCGGCCTCAAGAGCGATGACGATGACTGGTACCTCGGCGCGCGCGGCATCAAGTTCTACAAGCACCCCGGGGCCAACCTGAGCAAGAAGCCCGGGCGCTGGATCGTGGCGGCCGAACTCGTCGAGACCACGCGTCTTTTCGGCCGCGGCATCGCAGGCATCGAGCCGCAATGGCTGCCCGGCATCGCGGGGCACCTGCTGAAGACGCAACTGCTCGAACCGCATTGGGAGAAGAAAGCGGCCGAGGTGATCGCGCTCGAACGCGCCACCCTGTATGGCATCGTGGTCTATGCGAACCGCCGGGTGAACTTCGGCAAGGTGGATGCGGCGGCAGCGCGCGAGATCTTCATCCGCGAGGCGCTGGTCGGAGGCGAATGGGAAACACGCCTGCCATTCTTGGCGGCCAACCGCAAGCTGATCGCGCAGGTGGAGGAACTCGAGCACAAGTCGCGCCGCCAGGACGTGCTGGTGGACGATGAATTGATCTTCGCGTTCTACGATCAGCATCTGCCTGCGGACGTATGCAGCGGCGCAACGCTCGAACGCTGGTATCGGGAAGAAAGCCGGCGCAATCCGAAGGCGCTTCAGCTCACCCGCGAGGAACTGATGCGCCATGAAGCGGCGGGCATCACGACGTCGGCCTTTCCCAAGGCCCTGCGGCTCGGTGGCGTCGATTGCGCCACGGCGTACCTCCATGAGCCGGGTGATCCGAAGGACGGTGTCACGGTGAGCGTGCCGCTGTTCGCGCTGAACCAGGTGAACGACGAACGGTGCGAATGGCTCGTTCCGGGAATGCTCAAGGACAAGGTGCTCGCGCTCGTGAAAAGCCTGCACCAGCGGCCGCGCTCCCGGCTTGTGCCATTGCCCGAATTCGCCGAATCGTTCGTCCAGGCGGTGCATGCGTCGAATGCGTACGGACAGGGATCGCTCGTGGATGCGCTGTTGAAGGCCGTGCGCGACAAGACCCAGCTCGACATCAAGCGGGCCGACTTCAAGCTCGATCAATTGCCGCCGCACCTGTTCATGAACTTTCGCGTGCTCGACGACCACGGTCGGCAGCTCGGCGCCGGGCGCAACATCGCGGCGCTCAAGGCCGAGCTGGGTGGGCAGGCCCGATCGGCGTTCCAGGCCCTGGCGGCATTGAAGCCAGCCCTGTCGGCAGGACCCACCGTCCCCGTCGCCGCGGGGCCCAGCCGGGTTGCCGCCAAGACAGCTGCGGTGCCATCGCTGGCAAGCACGGTCGATGCACCCACGGCCGAAGTGCGGCATACCGATTGGACCTTCGGCGAGTTGCCAGAGTTGATGGAAGTGCGCCGCGGCCAGCAGACGCTGGTCGGTTTCCCTGCGCTGATCGATTGCGTCAGCCATGTGGTGGTCGAGGTGTTCGACGAGCCGGACATCGCGGCCGCACGCCATCGGGCCGGCCTGCGGAGGCTGGTCGCCCTGCAGATTCGCGATGCGCTGAAGTACCTCGAGAAAAACATCCCCGATCTGCAGAAGATGGCGGCGTTGTACATGAACGTCGGCACGGTGGATGAGTTGCGCGCGCAGATCATCGAGCTGGCTCTCGACCGCGCGTTTCTGTCGGACCCGCTGCCCACCGATGCCGTGACGTTCCGCAAGCGCCTCGATGAGGGGCGAGGGCGCCTGACCTTGATCGCCAATGAAATCGCACGCAGCGTGGGCACGGTGCTGACCGAGTACGCGGCAGCCATGCGCAAGCTCAAAGACAGCCGTGCGCCGAAGGATGTCAGCGACGATGTGACCGCGCAGCTGGGCCGCCTTGTGCCAAAGCGGTTTGTCTCATCCACACCCTGGGCCCAGCTCGCACACCTGCCGCGTTACCTGAAGGGGGTGACGATGCGGCTCGACAAATGGCGGGCCGACCCGGCGCGCGACGCTGCGCGCCTGGCAGAGCTGCGCCCGCTCGAGCAGCGTTACCTGCGTCTCGTGGCCGAGCGCAAGGGCGTCCACGATGCCAGGCTCGACGAATTCCGCTGGCTGCTCGAGGAACTGCGGGTGAGCCTGTTCGCTCAGGAGTTGCGCACGCCTCAGCCGGTCAGCGTGAAGCGCCTCGAAAAAACGTGGGCCCAGTTGAACGCGTGACGGGAAGGGTCATGAAGCCGGGCTTAGCATGGCCCCATGAACGCCTTCACCGACCCGGCTGCACGGCGCCTCGACGACATCGCACGTGAGTGTCGCCGCCGGGTGAAACAGCGCGCACTGCTGGCGGCCGGGGTCGCCGTGGTGCCCGTGCCCGGCCTGGACTGGGTCACGGACGTGGGTGTACTCGCGCGGCTCATCCCGGAGATCAATCGGGCATTCGGCCTGTCGCCGGAACAGGTGGCACGCCTTTCTCCGGATCGGCGTCTCGTGGTCTATAAGGCATTGTCGGCGGGAGGCAGCCTGCTGGTGGGGCGCCTCATGACGCGTGCCCTGGTGATTCAGCTGCTGCGGCTGGTGGGCGTGCGACTGAGTGCGCAGCAGTTGGCCAAGTTCGTGCCCATCGCCGGGCAGGCGGTGTCGGCCGTGCTCACGTTCACGGCCTTGCGGTATGTCTGCGAACAGCATATTCGCCAGTGCATTGCGGTGTCCGCACAACTTCATGGCCCGGACGGCCGAATCCCGGGTTAGAATGTGAGTCTTTCGGGGCGTAGCGCAGCCTGGTAGCGCACCTGGTTTGGGACCAGGTGGTCGTGAGTTCGAATCCCACCGCCCCGACCAAGTTTCTTGTGTTTCTTGCCCACCAGGTGCCCGGCACCCGCTGGCCAGGAAGCCGTCTCCGCTTGGCATGCCTCCCATGTCGCCGCGGCGGTAGCTCAACCGGATAGAGCACCAGCCTTCTAAGCTGGGGGTTACGGGTTCGATTCCTGTCCGCTGCGCCAGAATCTCAAATGAGTGCCCTCGACGAGGGCCGCCTCGGGCGGCTTCTCATTCGCTTCGAGCCTCGGCCCTCCTGAAAAGCAGCCTCAGCGGCGCGCGTACTGCGTGGCCCCGAACAGCGCTTCACGCGCCCGGTCATCCGTGAGCGGGCGAACGTTCGAATGCGTGGAAAGCACTTCCACCGCGCGTTTGACGGCGGGCCTTGCGGCAATCTCGTCGAACCAGCCCTTGAGGTGCGGAAAGTCGGCCCAGTCGATGCCCTGGTTCTTCCAGGAGCGCAACCACGGGAAGATCGCGATGTCCGCGATGGAGTAGTCGGGGCCGCCGATGTAGGTGGACTTCGACAGACGCTTGTCCATCACGCCATACAGGCGCCTGGCCTCGTTCGTGTAGCGGTCGATCGCATAGTCGATCTTCTGCGGCGCGTAAACGCGGAAATGATGCGTCTGGCCCAGCATCGGGCCCACGCCGCCCATCTGGAACATCAGCCATTGCAGCACCTCGTAGCGGCCGGCGACGCTGTCGGGCATGAATTTCCCCGTCTTGCCGGAGAGGTACAACAAGATGGCGCCGGATTCGAACAACGAAATGGGCTCGCCTTCCGGCCCCTCGGGGTCTACGATGGCAGGTATCTTGTTGTTGGGGCTGATGGAAAGAAATTCCGGCTCGAACTGTTCGCCCGTGCCAATGTTGACGGGGCGGGCCCGGTAAGGCAATCCGCACTCTTCCAGCATGATGTGAACCTTGTGCCCATTGGGGGTAGGCCACGAATACACTTCGATCATCGTTGGGCTCCTCCGACACGCCGCGTGTCGCCCGTCACTCTAGATGAAGCCGACTTTCCATGCTTGACGCATTCAAACGCCTGATCGCCCGCAAGTCTGCAGAGTCGGAATGGTCCGAGGTGTCGGCCTGGGCGCAACGTCAGCGGCTCAATTTCAAGCGGGTGCGCGACGAAGGCGGCGGCTTCGTGATCGACGGGGCGATCGACAACAAGCCATGGCGCCTCGAATGGGGGCCGCCCCAGCGTCAGTACATCGAAGGGCATGAACTGCGCATCCGCATGGAACTCGGCCTGTCGCCGAATCTGCAGATGCTGGTGTTGACGCAGTCCTTGTTCGAAACCCTGGAGCGCAGTGCGTTCGAGAGCTTTACCGAAAGCACCCAGACGGTCATTGACAGCAACGCGCCGGAGGAAATGCGCTGGCTCGTGATGTTTCCGAAGGCCTCCGTGAAAGCCGCGAAAACGGTGCGCCAGCACTTTCACTTCACCGGGGGCACGGAAGGGGATGCCGAACGGTGGGTGGAAGGGCCGCTGGCCGAGCAACTGGAGAAGGCCGACGTGGGCTTTCTCGCCGATCAACCCCCGTTCATTTTGATGACCCTGCGTGGCCGGGTGTACCTGCGCATGCAGCTGCGCGACCCCGATCCTCGCACCCTGGGGGGCGCCGTGAGCTTGTTCCAGTGTGCCGTGGCGCAGGCGATTCGAACCGCTGCCACGGTCACCGATGCCGATGCTGCGGCCCGGGACTGGAGCCACAGCGATTCATCCACGGCATGGCAAACCCTCGGGCCGGAACCGCCCAAGAAGCCCTGACAGCGTGGGGCGCTGCGCACCTCAGGCCAGCTGTGCGAAGCGCCACCCCATTTCGGCAAGCGGCCGGGCCGTGCATGCCGCGCGGCGGGCGTCGGGGTGGACCGCCGTGCCGTCTTCGATGCGTTTGGCAATGCCTTGCACGATGCCGGTCATGCGGAACAGGTTGTAGGCCACGTAGAAGTTCCAGTCGTCCCAGATGGCATCGGCGTCGGTGCGGCCGCTGCGCTCGCAGTAGCGGCGCAGGTAGGCCTCTTCGCAGGGAATGCCCAGCGTTTCCAGGTCCGCGCCCGCAAGGCCGCGGTACAAGGCCGGCGCGATGTGCCAGGCCATGCAGTGATAGCTGAAGTCTGCCAGTGGATGCCCGAGTGTGGACAGCTCCCAGTCGAGCAGCGCGACCGCGCGCGGTTCGGTGGGGTGGAACATCAGGTTGTCGATCCGGTAGTCCCCGTGAACGATGGCCACGTGGCGGTCGTCACGTGCGCTCGCGGGCAGGTGGTCCGGCAGCCAGGCGGCCAGGCGGTCCATCGCCGCAATGGGCTCCGTCGCACACGCTTGGTATTGCTTTCGCCAACGGGCGATCTGCCGCTCGAAGTAGTTGCCGGGACGGCCGTAGTCGGCCAGGCCCGCGGCCTGGACGTCCACCGCGTGCAATGCGGCGATGACCCGGTTCATGTCGTCGTAGAGTCGCTCCCGGTCGCTCCGGCAAAAGCCGGGCAGGTCGGGCTCCCAGAGCACGCGGCCGTCGAGGAATTGCATCACGTAGAAGGCTCGGCCGATGATCGTCTCGTCTTCGCACAGCAGCGCCATTGCCGGCACCGGTACGGCCGTGCCCGCCAGGGCGGACATCACGCGAAACTCCCGCTCGATGGCATGGGCCGACGGCATCAGGCGGGCCGCCGGTGCGGGTTTGCAGCGCATCACCCACGATGCCCTGGGGGTTCGGAGGTGGTAAGTCGGGTTCGACTGGCCACCGGTGAAGGGCTCGACGCTCAGCGGGCCCTCGAAGCCGGGCAGGCGCTGAGCGAGGTACGCCTCGAGCGCAGCCACCCGGTCAGCCGAAAGCGCGTGCACGGCACCTCTCACGATTGGGGTTCGGACGCCGCAAGGAGTTTTTCCTTTGACAGCACAATGAGCCGATTGGGCTCGATGCGCACGGCGCCGTCGCGTTCGAAGCCTTTGAGTTCCTGGTTCACGCGCTGCCGGGAGGCGCCCAGCAACTGGGCGAGGTCTTCCTGGGCCAGTTGCAGGCCGATGCGGATTTCCTCACCCTCCTTGATGCCGTAGCTGCGTGCGAGGATCAGCAGCTGCTTGGCCAGTCGCGCGGCCAGTGGCATGGTGTTGAGGTCCTGCACGAGGTCGTACATCAGGCGCAACCGACGGCAGTTGAGGTGAAGCAGCGCGTCGTACAACTCGACGTGTTGCGACAGCAGTTCCCTGAAGTCGGGCTTGCGCACGACGAGCAGCGTGGTCTCTCCATGCGCGTTGGAGTCGTGGGTGCGGGGCAGGCCGTCGAACAGGGCCATGTCGCCGAACCAGATGCCCGGTTCGACGTAGGTCAGCGTGATCTGCTTGCCCGCGAGAGACACGGAGCTGATCCGCACGGCTCCCTTGGCGACGCCGCACCACCAGTCCGCCGGCTCCCCGCGCGCCGAAAGCAGGCCACCATCGGGCAGGCGGCGCACCACGGCGCGCGACAGGATGGCATCGCGCAGCGGCTTCGACAATCTGGAGAACCACCGCGCCGATTCGATGTTGTGCTGTTCCTCGGGCGTGAGCATGGGGCTGTGCATGGCGTGGGCTTCTCGCGCGGTCCCGCGTCGGCGACGCGTCTGGCGTGTTGATTGTCGTTGACCCTGCAGCATTCCACGAAAGGACGCCATCCGCACGAATGGGGCCGGTTGGGTGCGTTGCAAACCATCGCCTGCGGCGTGTTGAGGCCCGGGCCCAGGCTGCGCCTTGACCACGAGGGGCATGCCAGCCGGTGCGGATTGTGTCATGCAGCACGCGCAGGCGCATGCTGCACCTTGGAAAGGGCATGGCGGCGGGCACTTCATGCTAGAGTCAATTTTCCTATCGGCACGCGCACGAATGCACAGACTTCCGATCCTGTCGCCCCTCGTCCTCGCGCTCTTGCTTCACGCAGGCCACGCGATGGCGCTGGGATTCGGCAAGGTCACCGGTACCACCGCATTGGGCCGCCCCCTCGATTTCTCGGTGAACCTGCGGTTCGACGTCTCGGAAGTTCTCGAGCCGGGGTGTGTGGGCGCGGAGGTGATCGTCGGCGACCGGCCCTTGCGCGCCGATCAGGTCCGGGCCAGGCTCGTCCGCGTGGGTTCCAGCGGCGAACGCCGCATCCGTGTGACCACCACGGTGCCCGTCGATGAACCCACGCTCAACGTGACGGTGCACGCAGGCTGCCCGGCACAGCTTTCACGTGGCTTCGTCGTGTTCGCAGACCCGCCGCAAATGCTCGCGCAGAGCGGCGATCTGCCATCCGACCCCGATGCGGGCGACGATGCCGAACTGCGGGCCGCATCGCCATTGGTGGCGGCCGTGCCCGAGGAGCCTGCGCGCGCGGCATCCCGTCCGGCGCCCCGTTCGCGCCGGCCTGTCTCTGCCGAACGCCGTGATGCGGCCGCCGTGCCACCGATCGCCGCAGCAGCGCCGGCGCGGCCCCGCAAACCGCGGCCTGCGCCGCCTCCACCGGCACCCGCATCAGGTCCTGTGCTGAAGCTCGACCCGCCGGAGGAAGAGGCGGTCACGCAGCCGAACGCCACGCTGGGCGCGGCCCCGCCGGCCAGCGGCATCGCTTCCGCACCGGCGGAACAGGATGTCGCTCAGCGCCTGGCCGATCAGGCGCGTTTGAAAGCGCTGGAGGCATCGGTTCAGCAATTGCGCGAGCGCGACCAGGCGAAAGAGCGGGCCCTTGGCGCCTTGCAGGCTCAGTTGCGTGCGGCCGAGCATGATCGGTATGCGAACCCGGTCACCTACGTGCTGGCTGGCTTGTGTGCGGTGCTGGCAGTGGCGCTGGCGGGTGTTCTTCTGTTGCGCCGCCGCGACCGCCTGCAGGCGGAGTGGTGGGCCGGCGAAGTCGCGGCTGCCGCAGCGCAGGCGGCCGAGCTCGAGCCCGAGCCCGTGGCAACGCCGAGCACATCAGGGGCTGCTGCCACGGTGGCGCCCACGCCGGTGCGCGACGCGCGGGCCCCCACGCCGCCGCTGCGGGCCGAAACCCCGCCGCCTCCGCCCGCGGCAGTGAGCGCGCCTCCGGTTCGCAACGAGGTCCGCACATCGCTGGCACCGACCGAGCTGCGCCGTCCGATGTCTGCCGAAGAATTGATCGATCTCGAGCAGCAGGTGGACTTCTTCGTCGTGCTGGGCCAGGACGAAGCGGCCATCGACTTGCTGATGGGGCATGTTCGCAGCACGAGCGGCGTGAGCCCGTTGCCGTATCTGAAGCTGCTCGAAATCTATCGCCGCCGCGATGAGCGGGAGCCCTACGAGCGCATCAGGGAGCGGTTCAACCGCCGGTTCAATGCGTACGCTCCGGAGTGGGGCGTGGATCCGGAGGCTGGCCGCGACTTGGCGGGGTATCCCGAGGTGCTCGAGCGCCTGCAGGAGCTTTGGTGTACGCCGTCGGACGCCATGGAGTTGCTCGACACCTTGTTGTTCCGCCGAGACGTGGGCCCCACGTTCGACGTGCCCGCGTATCGCGAGCTGCTGTTCCTGTACGGCATCGCCCGGGACCAGGCCGAGCGGGATTTCAAGTTGTCCGGCGTGGACCTGCTGCTGCCGTTGGGAGACGATGCGGGCCCGGGCATCAGCCCGGTGGTGTCTCGTCCGTCTGCGGACGGGGGCGGTTTCGAGCGCATCACGCTCGACCTCGATGTGTCGACGGACTTGCCGCCGACTCTCACCGTCGAGGTGCCTCCCGCCCCCGCCCCCGCGCACGACGACGACAGGCTGCTCGATTTTCAGGTCGATGAACACGACCTGCCGCCCCGGCGGTGAAGTGGGGAGCGCGCGTCAGAGCGTGGCGAGCCGATCGATGGCCTGCTGCAGCGTCTCATCGCGCTTGGCGAAGCAGAAGCGCGCCAGGCGCTGCTCACGGCCATCGGCATAGAACGCGGCCAGCGGGATGGCGGCCACGCCCACTTCCGTCGTGAGCCAGCGGCAAAACGCTTCTTCCGGCAGATCACTGATGGCCGAATAGTCGACGCATTGAAAGTAGCTTCCCTGGCACGGCAGCAGCGCGAACCGCGTGGGGGCGAGGCCTTCACGGAAGAGGTCGCGCTTGCGCTGGTAGAACGCCGGCAGGCCCAGGTAGGGATTCGGATCCGCGAGGTACCGCGCGAGCGCGTGCTGCATCGGCGTGTTGACCGTGAACACGTTGAACTGGTGCACCTTGCGGAACTCCGCGGACAACGCCGCCGGCGCCGCCACGTAACCCACCTTCCAGCCGGTCACGTGGAAGGTCTTGCCGAAGCTCGACACCACCAGGCTGCGCGCGGCCAGTTCCGGATGCCGCGAGATGCTTTCATGCCGCAGGCCGTCGAACACCATGTGCTCGTACACCTCGTCGGCGATCACGAGCACGTTCGTGTCGCGCACCAGCGCGGCGAGCCGGGCCATGTCGTCGGCGGTCCACACGCTGGCGCTCGGATTGTGCGGCGTGTTGACGATGATGGCGCGTGTGCGCGGCGTGAGGGCACGGCCCAGGGCGTCGAAGTCGGGGCGGAAGGTGCGAGCGGTCAGCGGCACGTGGACGGCCGTGGCGCCCGTGAGCACGATGTTGGGTTCGTAGCTGTCGTAGCACGGGTCGAGCACGATCACCTCGTCGCCCGGGTGCACCAGTGCGAGGATCGCCGTCAGAATGGCCTGCGTGGCCCCGGCGGTGATGGTGACTTCGGTCGCCGGGTCGTAGCGGTGCCCGTACAGGCGTTCGATCTTCGCCGCCACAGCCTCGCGCAATGCCGGCACGCCGGCCATCGGGGGGTATTGGTTGTGGCCCGCCGTCATGGCTGCGGTGACGGCATCGACCAGCGCCGGGTCGCAGTCGAAATCGGGGAACCCCTGGCCGAGGTTGACCGCACCGTGCTGGACGGCCAAGGCGGACATCACGGTGAAGATGGTGGTGCCCACCTGGGGCAGGCGGCTTTCGACGGGCGGTGTCATGGGATCAATCCGCGGCGTTCGGGGGCGGCTCGCCGCCCATGGCTTGGAGGATGGCGGCCCGGCTGAGGCGGTCCGCCAGCATTTCGGCGAAGGCAAAGACGAAGTTGCGCAGGTACGCGCCCCGCTTGAATGCCACGCGCGTGACATTCTGGCCGAACAGGTGCCCCACGGGGCGCCAGACCAGGTCGCCACCGGGTGGATCGTCGCGCACGGCGGTCTCGGCAAGGATGCCGATGCCCAGGCCCAGGCGCACGTAGGTCTTGATCACGTCGGCATCGATGGCCTCGAGCACGATGGTGGGCTTGAGGTTGCCTGCCGCGAACGCCTGATCGACCCGCGTGCGGCCACTGAACGACGGGTGGTACGACACCAGGGGCTGCAATGCGAGGTCTTCGAGCGTGAGGGTCTCCGCCTGGGCGAGCGGATGGCCCGAGGGCATCACGATGGCGTGCTGCCATTCGTAGCAGGGCAGGGTGATCAGGCCCTCGAAGTCGCTGATGGATTCCGTTGCGATGCCGATGTCGGCCACCTCGTCGATGACCATCTGGGCCACCTGGGCGGGGGAGCCCTGGTGCAGGCTGATGTTGACCTTGGGGAACTTGCGGCGCAGTTGCGCCACCGGGCCCGGGAGGAAGTAGCGTGCCTGGCTGTGGGTGGTGGCGATCGAGAGGGTGCCTGCGTCCTGCTTCGAGAATTCCTCGCCGATGCGCTTGAGGTTGCCCACCTCGCGCATGATGATTTCGATCGACTTGAGCACCTCCGCGCCCGGCTCCGTGATGCGCCGAAGCCGCTTGCCGTGGCGGGCGAAGATGTCCACGCCCAGTTCGTCTTCGAGCTCCAGGATGGCCTTCGATACGCCGGGCTGCGATGTGAAGAGCGCGCGGGCGGTTTCGGTCAGGTTCAGGTTGCGCCGGACGGCTTCTTGGACAAACCGGAACTGGTGCAAATTCATATTCCAGGACGGAGTGCAACGATGCCTCGATTATTCCACCGCATGTCTTACATCCTTGCCTCGGCAGAAATATCGGCTGGGCACTTGGCCAAGCACCTGCTTGAACGCCGTGGCGAACGCGCTTGAACTGCTGTAGCCGAGTTCCATGGCCACGCGCGTGACGGGTTCGCCTTTGCCCAGCCGAACGACGGCTTCGAGGAAGCAGGCTTGCTGCCTCCATTCGATGTAGCTGACGCCGGTGTGCAGCCGAAATTGACGGGTGAAGGTGCGGCGGCTCATGCCGGTGCGCCTTGCCATGTCGTCGATTCCGATCTCCAGCGAAGGGTGTGCCAGAAATTTGCGGCATTCCCGCGCAAGCCGCGGCTCAGCGGGCAATGGCGCGTTCAGCAACAACCCGGGCATGTCGGCGATCTCGTGCAGCAACAAACCCATCAGATGACCGTCGCGGCCATCGGTGGCATAGAGCTGGGGCACGTCGACGGCCCTTTCCAGCAATTGCCGCAAGAGCGGCGACACATCGAAAACCTGGCACTGCACGGGCAGACCCAATCGGTTCGCCGTCCGCGTTCGGATGTAGGTGTTGAGCATGGTGACAGGGCCACGCATCTGCATCGCGTGCGGTACGCGGGCAGGCACCCAGATCGCCCGTTGGGGTGGCACCGCCCAGTTTCCTTGGTCGGTCACCACCGTGATGACTCCGCGGGCAGCGTAGGCAAATTGCCCGCGTCGGTGAAGGTGGGTGGGAAAAAGCTCGCCGTCCGCATACTCGCGTGCCGTCACGACGGCGTCACGCGGGATCTTCTCGCAGGGATCGAGGGTGGCTTCATGCATGGCCTGATTTTGATGGTGTTTGACCCGAAATCGGAGGCAGGCCATTCCGATCCTTGGCAAATTCTTTCTTGCCAAGGATCTTCGCCTGGCCATCAAGGGAAAGACATACCGACCATGCAGAAAAAACACGTGTTGCTGGCCGTGCTCGTGACGGCCGTATGGGGACTGAACTTTCCCATCACGAAACTGGGGCTCTCTGAAATCGATCCGCTGCTGTTGACGGCGATCCGTTTCACACTGGCGGCCTTGCCGTGGGTGTTCTTCGTGAAGCGCCCCGACGTCTCCTTCCATTGGCTGGCGGCCTATGGATTGATTTTTGGCGTGGCCATGTGGGCCTTGATCAACCTCGGGATCGCGATGGGCGTGCCGCCTGGAAGTGCCTCGTTGCTGATCCAGTCGAGCGCATTCTTCACGCTGGGCTGGGGCATGCTGCTCTTCGGTGAACGCCTGGCATGGCCTCAATGGATGGGCGTTGCGCTGGCCTCGATCGGGCTGATCGGAATCCTGCTGGGCAGTCCTGGCAAGGCCACTGCGATCGGGTTTGCGCTGGTGATGGTCAGCGCCGTGGCCTGGAGCATCGGCAATGTTGTCATCAAGGTCTCCAAAGTGCGGGAGATCTTCGCCTTTGTGGTGTGGGCGAGTCTGTTCCCACCCATTCCGCTGCTTCTGCTGACCTGGTTGCTGCATGGCAGCGCGCCATTTGTCGCACTGCCCTCGCACGTCAACGGCGTTGCGGTTTTTTCGCTGGCATTTCAAGCCTACGGCGCCACGCACTTTTGCTATTGGGGATGGAACCTGATGCTGCGCGAGTACCCGGTGTCGAGGGTGGCGCCCCTGTCGCTGCTCATCCCTGTTTTTGGCATCGCCAGCTCCGTTTTCATCGTGGGTCAACGTCCCAGCGCCTCGGATGGCGTTTTTATCGCGCTGATACTGCTCGCACTGACCATCGGCTCAAAGAGAGCGCATTCAGGCAACTTGCCAGAGGCAAAAACTTAAAAGGCGCCGTCGAGCAGGTCCACGGCCGTGGCGGCCATGGCCGCGATGACCGGGGCGAGTTCGCCCACGGCCGGGGTCAGCGTCCATGTGACATCGGGGTGAGTGGCCCGCAGGGCATCCAGCAGGGCAGGGATGTCCTTGCGCACATGGCCGCCGGCGCCGAGAAACAGGGGCACGACCGCCACCGACGTGCATCCGGCCGCAGCGAGCATGGCGCCGGCCGATGCGATGTCGGGCGCCATGAGTTCGAGGAAGGCGAGCGAAACGGGGATGCCCGGCCGCTGCTCACGAATGCGGCGGGCCACGTCTTCGAACGGTTCAGCCCAGCGGGGATCGCGCGCCCCATGGGCAAACAGCAGCAAGCCTCGGGTGGCGTTCATCGATACCTCACGAGCCAGCTGAACGCAGCAAGAGACAAGAGCAGGTAGATCAGGCTCGGCGTGGCGGCGACGATCCACGGCGTCCAATTCTTCAACAGCCCGATGTGCGCTGCCACGTTGTTCATGAGCACGAAGCTGATGCCCAGCATGATGCCGCCGAACACCTTGAGGCTCACGCCGCCGGCGCGGGCGTGCAGGTAGGCGAACGGCAATGCGAGTCCGACCATCACGAGGCATGCCAATGGGTAGAACGCCCGCTTCCAGAAACGCAGCTCGTAGCGCTGGGCGGTCTGCTCATTGTCGGACAGGTGGGAGATGTAGCGGAACAACTCGAACGTCGACATGGAATTGACCGGCCGCACGGCAGAGGCCACGACATTGGCCGCAAGGGAGGTCTTCAGGCGGTACGTATCCAGGTGCTGCACATCCACCTTGAGGGTGCCTGTGTCAGCCGCTGCAGCGGCTGAGGCACCGCTCCAGTCCGTCAGCAGGACCTTGCGCAAGGTCCAGACACCGTCGCCATCGACGCGTCCGCTGTCGGCGGCGATGCGTTGCACGAGACGACCTTCGCTGTCGAATGCATACGCGCGCACATAGAGCAGTTCGCCATTCGCGGCCGCGGTGGCGACGTTGATCGAGTAGGAGCGTTCGCCCTCCGGCGTGGTGACGCGGTCTTTCATCCACGCCCCCGCGCGGCCGAGGCTCAGGCCGCCCTTGACCCTGGCGTGAAGCTCGGTGGCGGCGCGCTCGCTGATCGGCGAGAAGTAGTCGCCGACGAGGAAGGTGAGCGCCGCGAAGGCGATGCCCAGACCCATCAGCAGCGACAGTGCGCGGCCCGGGCCGAGACCCCCGGTGCGCAAGATGGTGAACTCCGACGACTGCGCCAGCCTTGACAGGGCGTAGATGGTGCCGATCAGCACCGCAATGGGCGCGAGTTCATACAGGTGGCCAGGCAATTCGAGCAGCGAGTACCACGCGGCCTGCATGGCCGAGTAGTCCTTGTTGACGTCGCCCAGTTCGTCGACGAAGTCGATGAAGAAGAACAGCGAGAGGAATGCGACGGCGACGAACACCACGGCCGTCACGACATCGACATACAACAGGCGGCGGACGGTCTTCATGCGCTGACCTTCCTTCGGGGAGCGGGCGCCTTGCGCAGCGTGAGGTGGGTTCCGTTGTCGCGCCACCAGAGCAGGCCCACGGCCAACACGAACGCCGTGCCGTGGATGGCCGCGAGCGCCGCGCCCATGCTGATGCGGCTCGACGACACCCACGCTTGCGAGAGGTTGATGAGGTTGTAATAGACGACGAAGGCAAGCAGGGCGAACAGCAGGTTCCAGTTGCTGGCCCGGCGCGGCTGGGTGGCAGAGAGGCTCAGTGCCAGCAGCAGCAGGTTGGCCGAACCGAGTGTCAGGCCAATGCGCCAGGTCAGTTCACCCAGGGCCTTGGGCTCCGGGTTCGCCAGCAGGTCGAGGGTGGGTCGCGCCTTGAAGGGCAGCGACGTGGCCTGCTCGCTGTGCCGTTGCGCCACCTCGATGCTGTAGCTGTGGAACCGTGCCACGGTGCTCTCGTTGCTGACCAGGTCCTGCTCGTTGCGCTGGCCCGTGTCGAGCACGAGGAAATCAGCTTGGGGCGCATGTTCGATGCGGCCGGTACGGGCCGTGGTCACCGATTCCTTCGTGCCCTTCCTGATCAGGATGAACACGTTGCGGCCGGAGGTGGCACCATCGCTCTGGTCGCGGTCGATGAAGAACACGCGTGAGCCGTCGCGAGAGGATTGGAACTGGCCGGCCGCCACGCGCGACAGGTCCGAGCGCTGCTCGAACCGTTCCTTCAGTTCGGCACTTTGCTGGTTCACCCACGGCCACACGACAAACGCCATCACCCCGACGACGAGCAGCACCGGCCAGCTGACCCGCAGCACCGGGCGCACGAAGCGGTTCAGGCCGATGCCGCTGGCGAACCAGATCGCCATTTCGCTGTCGCGGTAGCTGCGACCGAGCGAGACGACCACGGCGATGAACAGCGACAGGCTGAGCATCGTCGGCAGGTTGGCCAGCGAGACGTACCCGAGCAGCAGCGCCACGTTCTCGGGCGAGACGTTGCCGACGGCCGCCTGGCCGAGCATGCGGATCAGGAACATCGTGAGCACGATGGTGAGGATGACGACCAGCGTCGCGCCGAAAGTGCGGGCGAGGTCTCGGCGCAGGGTGGAATCGAATAACATCGTCGGATTATTGTTTGGGCCGCATTATGGACTTTCGCCACCAGGTACTTTCACTGACCACCTTGTCCTCCTTGAACGTCGATGCGCTGCTGCTCGTGGTGGCCGGCGACGCACTCGACACCCCACTCGATGAAAAGCTCAAGGCACCGATCGAGGATGCGATCGCACAGGGCGACTTCCAGCTGAAGGCCGGCCGGACCTTGTACCTCCACCGGCTCCCCGGCGTGCGGGCAGGCCGGGTGGTGGTGTCGGCGGCACCGGATGCATCGCCGAAGGCATTCAAGGCGGCCGTCGCGCAGGGGATGGCGGCATTGAAGCATACAGGCGCCAAGCGGGTGGGCGTGGCCGCATGGGGTGTCGAACCCGAGGCGGCCCATGCGGAGGCGCTGGTGGCTGCGGCCCTCGATGCCACTTATGTGTACCGCCATACCAAGCCCAGTGCGCCGCCCGCGCCGGTGACCACCGCCGTCACGCTGGTCGTCGACAAGGCGCAAGTCAAGGCGGTGCAACTGGGCCTGACGCGCGGCCGGGCCATCGGTTCGGGCGTTCTGCTCGCTCGCGAATGGGCCAATCGCCCGGGCAATCACTGCACACCCACCTTGCTGGCCGAACAGGCCAAGAAGCTCGCCAAGAGCCACGACCTGAATGTCGAGGTGCTTGACCGCAAGGCGATCGAAAAGCTGGGCATGGGCTCGTTCCTGGCCGTGGCCCAGGGGTCGGAAGAGCCGCCGCGGTTCATCGTGCTGCGCTACCAGGGCGCCGCGAGGACGAAGGCGCCCATCGTGCTCGTGGGCAAGGGCATCACGTTCGACACGGGCGGCGTCTCCATCAAGCCGTCGGCCGAAATGGACGAGATGAAGTTCGACATGGGCGGGGCCGCCAGCGTGCTGGGCACGTTCCTCGCCGTCGCTGAACTGAAGGCCAAGGTCAACCTGGTGGGCCTGATCCCTGCGTGCGAGAACATGCCTGATGGCCGGTCGCTCAAGCCGGGCGACGTGGTCACGAGCCTGTCGGGACAGACCATCGAGGTGCTCAACACCGACGCCGAAGGCCGCCTGATCCTGTGCGATGCGCTGACCTACGCCGAACGCTTCAAGCCCGCGGCGGTGGTGGATGTCGCCACACTGACCGGCGCGTGTGTGATCGCCCTCGGCAACCACCGCAGCGGCCTTTTCACGGCCGATGAAGCACTGGCCAATGAACTGCAGGCGGCCGGCCAGGCGGGCCTGGACCCCTGCTGGCGCATGCCGCTCGACGACGAATACGACGAGGCCCTCAAGAGCAACTTCGCCGACATGGCCAACGTGGGATCGCGTGCAGGCGGTGCCATCACGGCCGCGATGTTCCTTCGCCGCTACACGGGCAAATATCGCTGGGCGCACCTGGACATCGCGGGCACGGCCTGGAAATCCGGCGCGGCCAAGGGCGCCACCGGCCGCCCCGTCCCGCTGCTGACCCACTTCGTGTTGTCCCAGGCCGGCTGAGGTCTTTCGTTCGCGCCGGGCCATGACCGAGATCAGCTTCCATTTCAACGTGCCCGACCGCATGGGCTATGCCTGCCGCCTGCTGCGCAAGGCGGTGCGGCGGGGGGCACGGGTGGTGGTGGCCGGGCCGCCGCCGGTGCTCCAGCAGCTCGACCGGCAGCTGTGGACGTTCGAGCCGCTGGATTTCATCCCCCACGTTCATGCCCGATCCGGGCAACCATTGGCCCCGCGTTTACGCCACACTCCCGTCTGGCTGACCGAACAAGTGCAAGATGCACCTCATCATGACGTCCTCTTGAACATGGGAGACGAATTGGTCAACGGATTCGAAAGTTTCTCGCGGGTGATCGAACTCGTGCCGGTGGACGGGCCGGCACGGATGGCCGGTCGCGTGCGCTGGAAACACTATGCCGACCGTGGCTACACGCTGCAAAAGCACGATGTGGCGCAGGACTTGTCCGCATGAAATCGAATGCGCCCGGCAGCCCGCCAGCGCACCGTCTGCCGGTGCTGACCGAGGTCGTGGAGCTGGCCGATCCACCTGAGGTGCGCCTGGCTGCCGAGCAAGACGCCGAAGTCCCTGCACGCACGCGGCCGAGTCTCGTTGCGGAAACACCGCCGCTCCAGGCCGAGCCTCCGGCGCCGCCGCCCGTGTCGGAAGCGCCGTCGCCCCCTGAATGGCTCAAGCGGCGTCCCGGAGAGGCGACGGTGGAACTGCCACTGCCCGCCATGGCCCCGCAGACCCCGCTGCCATCGGACTTCTCCGGCAGCTGGTGGAGCCGGGACGAGGGGCCGGCAGTCCTGCCATCGCCCCCGCCGGTGCCCATGCACATTCCTGCCCCGCTCGTGGCGCAGGCGCGGGTCGAGCCGGTGTCCGAGGACGAGGTGGTTCGTCGGGTGGTCACCGGCCTCGAGGAGCAGCTGGACTTGATGTTCGACCACCGCATCCAGGAGGCCGTGGCGCCCGCGCTGGCCCGAGCGGCCGACAGCCTGATCGCCGACCTGCGCGACCAGATGGTGTCGGTGCTTCATGACATGGTCTCGCGGGCTGTCGCCATCGAGATGGCACGGCAGCGCCGCGATGGCGGTACCATCTGACGCTGCCGTTTCTTGTGTGTGCGAGTTGCAGTGCCCTGGGCCGGTCAATGAGTGCCCGGCCTCGTTTCCTTCCAATCCATGAGGAGAGCGTGTATGAAGCGTGGTTCACTGTTTGCAGTGCCGGCGGTCGTCCTTGCGGTTGCCGTGGCCGGCTGTGGCAAGAAGTCAGACCAGGAGCAGGTGATCAAGATCGGGCACGTGGCACCGACCAGCGGTGAAATCGCCCACCTGGGCAAGGACAATGAATTGGGCGCCCGCATGGCGGTCGATGAGCTCAATGCCAAGGGGCTGACCATCGGCGGCAAAAAGGTCAAGTTCGAACTGCTGATGGAAGACGACGGTGCCGATCCGAAGCAGGGCACGGCCGCGGCACAGAAACTCGCCGATGCGCGGGTCAATGGGGTGGTGGGCCATCTGAACTCGGGCACCACCATTCCGGCCTCGAAGATCTACAGCGAAGCGGGCATTCCGCAGATCTCCCCTTCGGCCACCAACCCCACCTACACGCGCCAGGGCTTCAAGACCACGTTCCGCGTGGTGGCCGACGATGTGCACCTGGGCGGTACGCTGGGGCGTTACGCGATGAACGAGCTCAAGGGCAAATCGATCTCCGTGATCGATGACCGCACGGCCTACGGGCAGGGCGTGGCCGAGGAATTCGTCAAGGCCGTCAAGGCCGCGGGCGGCGACGTGGCCTCGCGCCAGTACACCACCAACAAGGAAAAGGACTTCAGCTCCATCCTGACAGCCATCAAGGGCACGAAGCCCGACGTCGTGTTCTTCGGGGGCATGGATGCGGTGGCCGGGCCCATGCTGCGCCAGATGAAGCAGCTCGGGATCCAATCCAAATTCATGGGCGGCGACGGCGTCTGCACCGCCGAACTGCCGAGTCTGGCCGGCGGCGCTTTGCCGAAGGGCCAGATCGTGTGTGCCGAAGCCGGCGGCGTCGAGGGTGAAGACAAGGCCGCGATGGACGACTTCAGGAAGCGCTTCAAGGAGAAGTTCAACGTCGACGTGAAACTCTACTCGCCGTACGTGTACGACGCCGTCAACGTGCTGGTCAACGCGATGGTCAAGGCGGACTCGGCCGATCCTGCGAAGTACCTGCCCGTGCTCGCGAAGACCGAAGGGTACAAGGGCGTGACCGGCCCGATCTCGTTCGATGAAAAGGGCGACATCAAGAATGGCGCGCTCACGCTCTACACCTACGACGGCACGAAGCGGGAGCAGATGGCCGTCGTGCGCTGACGACCGGAGCTGGACGCTGCAGTGCGAACGTGGGTACGCACGGGCAGCGGTAGGCCCCACACCATGTCATGCCGGCGAACGCCGGTATCCACTGGCTGCGGTGGGCCCCGGCTTTCGCCGGGGTGACGTGCTGTGTTGCGCTTTGCAGCTTGGTCGCGACCCATGCCATGTCGTACTGCGAACGCCGGTAGCCACTGGCAGCGGTGGGCCCCGGCTTTCGCCGGGGTGACATGCTGTGTTGCGCTCTACGGCTCGACCGCCGACCGCACCGCGGAGACGAGCTGCGCCGGATGGGCTACCACGGCGGGTCGGTCCGGCGTGACGATCTTTCCGAACTCGAGCTTGATGTGCCGGTCGGCAAGGTGGAAGTACGCATCGTCGTGGGTGATGGCGATGACCACCTTGCCCCGGGCCTTCAGCATCGGGAGGATTTCGGCGTAGAAGATGCGCTTGAAGACGGGATCCTGGTCCGCTGCCCATTCGTCGAAGAGGTACAGCGGGCGGTCCTCGAGGATGGCGCCGAGCAGTGCGAGGCGCTTGCGCTGGCCCTGGGACAGGGCCGTCGTGGAGAAGCGGCCCTGGTCGAGCCTGACTTTGTGATCGAGGCGCAAGAGTTTAAGCAATGCGTTGGCTTCAGCGAGCCTGGCCTCGTCGTTCAGGCCGAGCAGTTCGTCGAAGAGATGGAAGTCCGAGAAGACGGCACTGAAGAGTTGTCGGTGGGCCTCGCGCCCGAGGTCGTCTTCCACGGGGCTGCCGTTGATCAGTACTTGGCCGCTGTCGGGTGTGTACAGGCCCACGAGCAGCTTCGCCAGGGTGGTTTTGCCGCTGCCATTGCCGCCGGTGATGAAGACGGTCTCGCCTGGCGTGAAGTTCAGGTCGATCGGGCCGAGCAGGAAGTTGCCGTCTTCGTGTTCTCTCCGGTAGGCATGGGTTGCACCTGCGAATGTGAGTTCACGAAAGGCTTGCGCGCCGGCAGCCGCGGTCTCGCCCGGTGCGGGTCGCGCGAGCGTGAGCTGCAGGTCGCCGAGCGTTTTCAAGGCGACTCGGAAGTTGCCGAAATCGGGCGCCGTGTTGACCAGCACCTCGATCGGGGTGATCAGGTAGAGGAACGTGAGCGCAAAGCCGGTCAGCACCACGGAATCCTGGCTCGTCGACGAGGGGGGCAGGAAAATGAGCAGGCCGATGAAGATGAAGAACACGAGCAATGCAAGGCTCTCGGCGCGTGCGTAGGTGCTCATGCCGGCCACGAAGTTGTCTTTCACCCTGGCGGCCGTGACATCCAGGTGATCGGTCAGGAACGCACGCCGACGTCCTTCGTGGAGCTGCAGTTCCTTCGCGCCTTCGGTGACGGCGATGAAGTGCTTGTAGAGCTGATCGCCCGCATCGCGTGAGCGGCCGAGCGCTTGCTGGGCGCGTCCCTGGGCCAGGCAGAAGCCGCCCACGGCGAGCCCGATGCAAGCCATCGCGGCGAACATCATGGGGATCGAGAGCCAGCCCATGTACAGGAAGCAGCCCGCAGCGACGGCTGTGTTGATGCAGAACGTGGGCAGGCGCGTGAGGAGCGCCGCAATCTTCTGCACGTCTTCGGTGAGGGCGGCCAGCAGGCGGTGCGCTCCCTGCGCCTCCAGGCGCCGCAGGGGCGATGCGAGAATCTGCCGCGACAGCTCACCCCGCAGGGTGGCGATCACCCGCTGGCTCAGCCGAACCAGCAGCATTTCGCTGTAGGTGCGGGACACGAAGACCGTCACGCACAGCGCCGCGAACGCCACCATCAGCGGCGGGAGGTCCGCACGCGGGACCGACAGCGCCGTGTTGATCAGCGCGATCAGACCGGCGACGCCCAGCCCGCTCAGGGTACCGCTGAGCACGGCGCCCGCAAGTTGCCGGCGCGAGCCGCGCAGGAGTGCGAGAACGGTTTCCATGCCGTCAGTGCGTCAGGCGGATGGATGCGAGGACCGTGAGTGGCTTGCCGATCGCGATTTCGTCGCGTGCACCGCTCGGTTGGTAGTACGTGATGTTGCCGACGTTGAGCACGTTCAGCTGGGCGGTCCAGCGGTGCTCGGCTGTGCGCCATTTGTACGATGCCATGAGGTCCATGCGGACGTAGCCCGGGATCTGGAAGCTGTTGGCCGTGTCGCCTTGCTGCTGCCCCATGGCCAGCACGCCTGCGCCCAGGCTGAGACCTTGCGACCCGCCTTGCTGCAGGTCGTATCGCGCGAAGAGCTTGGCCGCATGCCGCGGGACGCCGTAGAGGCGATGCCCTTCGTTGCCGGTGGTGTCGCGGGTGACCGTGGCGTCGGTGTAGGTGTAGGAGCCCATCAGGTTGACGTGCGACATCACGACGCCGCCGACGTCCAGTTCCAAACCTCGGCTGCGCGCCTCACCGATCTGGATCGAGAGAGAACTGTCGAGCGGGTCAGGAACGACGATGTTCTTCTTGGTCAGGTCGTACAGCGCGACGTTCGTGAAGAAGCGTTTGTCGGCGGACTCCGCCTTGAAGCCGATCTCGTACTGGTTCGCCGTGATGGGCTTGAGCGCCTGGCCGTTGGCGCTGTTGCCATCGCTGAACGACTGGGTGTAGCTCGCGTAGAGCGCGCGGCCGGGAGACAGCGTGTAGAGCAGGCCGATGCGCGGGCTCAATTTGTCGTCTTCGGAATCCGTTGTCGTGACCCCGACGTTGTCCATGTGTTCGCGGGACACGTCGTAGCGTGCGCCCAGCATCAGGTTGAAGCGCTCGCCGAATGCGATCTGGTCCTGTGCATAGACGCCTGTAGACCGGCCGCCGTTGTGGATCAGGTCTTGCGTCGTGGTGGCCGGCGCGCCGCTCGGGAACGCGGGATGGAACAGGTCAGGCGTGGTTTCGAGGTCGCCATAGCGGAAGTCGAATGAGCCGTCGTGGCGGGCATGGTCCACGCCGACGACCAGGTCGTGCTTGAGACCCAGCCAGTTGGGCGTGCCACCCAGCTCGAACGACAGGAACTGGTTTTCAAGATCGCGCTGCTCGATGCGGCGGGCCATTCGCATCACTTCGAGGCCGTCGCCTTTGGCCTGCAGATACTCCAGGCCCTGGCCTTTGCCTTGCTCGGCCAGGCCATTCAGGCGCAGCGTCCAGGTGTCGTTGAGGTGATGTCGCGCGTTCAATGCGAGCAGCGCCACGTCGTTGCGATAGTTGGTGAAGCCTTCGCTGTAGCTGAGGTGGCTTGGCACACGGGCAGGGCGGTCGCCAAAGGCGACGATGCCTCGATCGATCGGCGATTTGTCGCGCGACAGCTCCAGGTCAAGGTCGACGCGCGTCGACGCATCGGGAACCCAGCTCAGGGAGGGGGCGATGAAGGCCCGGTCGGTGCCGGCGTAATCCCGGAACGACCCGGCGTTCTCGTAGGCCAGGTTGACGCGGTAGCGCAGCGTTGCATCGGCGTTGACCGGTCCGGTGGCGTCCACCTGGGTCTGGTAGAAGTCGCGGCTGCCCACCTGCTGCTGCACGGACCAGTAGGGAACGGCCTCCGGCTTTTTCGTGATGACGTTCAGGAGGCCGCTGATGTCTCCGCGGCCGAACTGGGCAGACGACGGCCCTTTGAGGATGTCGACTCGTTCGGCGTTTGCAAGCTCAGTGACCCCGATGCGGCGTGTGCGCGCGCCGTTGCGGTAGGTGTCGTAGAGCGGAAAGCCGCGGACGATGATGTCTTCATGCAGCGAGGTGCTGCCGGCGAAGACACCACTCACGGTTTCGAGCGCATCGCGCAGCGTGTTGGCCTGGCGGTCTTCGATCAATGCCTGCGGTATCACTTGCACGGACATCGGCGTCTTGATCAGCGGTGTGGTGCCCTTGGTGGTGGCGGGGGCGGTATCGGCCCGCAGGGCGATGTTGCGGTCTGCCGTGACCTTGACCGGCGCCAGTGTGGTCGGTGCCGGTGTGGCCGCTGTTTCGGAGGCGGCGACCGTCTGTGCATGCGAATGGCATGCGACGACGGCCAGGCCGACGATGGAGAACTTCTGGTGAATCATGACGTTGCTTGCTTCTTCTGGATCGACATGGCTGGGGGTCGTGTCCACGCCTGCCGCGCCGAAATGGCTTCTTCGCGCAGCATGCGATGGCACATCGCAGGGCCCCAGTTCTTCGGACTGCAACTTTCCCTGAATACAATTAAAACTCATTCTTGTTCACCAGTCGTCACGTCGTCACAATCGCTTGTAAATTGACCAATGCGGCCTTCACGCCCGCATGCAATCCCGGATGGCGCATCACGCTCCAGTGGTCGGCCGAAAGCGTCGTGCTGCGCACGCCGCCGCGCGTGGTCCCTTGCCAATCGGCGAGGGCGTCTGCCTGTGCAGCCAGCGTGTGCTCGGCCCACCACACCGTCAGAGGCGCATCGATCGTGTCCACGCGGTGCTCTCGCATCAGGCGATGGGCGGTCTCGTGGGCCTCGAGCTGCAGCTCGATCGTCTCCACATCGACGTCATCCTTCAACGCCACATGAACTTTGGCCCAGCCGAGCAGGTGCAAGGGCTGGTCTTCGGGGGGCAGCGCTGCGAGTTCGCGCTGCAGCGCGCTGCGCACGGCCGGTTCCAGCGGCGACCGGGAGAGCCCGTCCAGCTGATCGACGAGGTCGCTTGCGCAATCGTGGCGCCGCGCGGCGGCCGCATCGTGGTGGCGTGTCGTATCGATCAGCCCGACGAATGAGACCTGCTCTCCATCGCGCTCCAGCCGTGCGGCCATCGCATGCGCGACGAGCCCGCCGAGCGACCACCCCAGCAGCTGGTACGGGCCGCTGGGCTGCAGTTCGCGCAGCGCGGCGACATAGTGCTGCGCCATCTCGGCGACCGAGGTGTCCTGCCAATGCGGGTCGAACAGGGAGCGCGACTGCAGGCCGTGCACAGGCTGGTCCGGTCCGAGGGCCTGCACCAGCGGCAGGTAGGACGCGACGTGTCCCCCGGCAGGATGGATGCAAAAGAGCGGCCGGTGCGAGCCTTGCGATTGCAGCGCGATCAGCGGGCTGGTCGTGGCGCCTGCGCCGTCGGCATGCAATGCTACGGCGAGTTCGCGCAGCGTGGGCGCCTTGAACAACAGCGTCAGAGGCAGATCACGGCCGAGCAGTGTCTTGAGCCGCTGCATGACCCGCACCGCCAGCAAAGAGTGGCCTCCGAGGTGGAAGAAGTTGTGGTCGCGTCCCACTTGAGGCTGCTGCAGCAATTCCTCCCACACGTTGGCCACCAGTGCTTCGATCGCATTGGCGGGGGCCGCGTGTCTGCCAAGGCCCTCTTGGACCGGTGGGGGCGTGAGCGCCTTGCGGTCGACCTTGGCGTTGGGCGTGAGCGGCAGCGCCTGCGCCCACACGAAACGCGCCGGCACCATGTAGGCGGGCAGGGAACGGCCGAGCGCGGCGCGGACGGAGGCCGAGCAGGGCACCGTGCCGGCTGTGGCCACGCCATAGGCGACGATTTCTTTCGACTCGCCGTCGCCGAAGGCCACGACGGCGGCCTGCTCGATGCCATCGACTGCCGCCAGCGTCGATTCGATTTCGTCGAGCTCGATGCGGAAGCCCCGCAGCTTGATCTGCCGATCGCTGCGGCCCAGGCACACCAGGGTGCCGTCGGGCCGTTGCCGTACGACATCGCCCGTGCGGTACAGACGCTGGCCAGGGCGGCTCGGATGGGGCACGAAGCGCTCGGCGGTGAGGTCAGGGCGGCCGCGGTAGCCGCGGGCCAGCCCGTCGCCGCCCAGATAGAGTTCGCCGGCGACGCCCGGAGGGACGGGGTTCAGCCGATCGTCCAGCACATGGGCCTCCGTGCGATCGATGGGATGGCCAATGGGGGGGGGCAGCACCGTGTCGGGCAACACCCGCTGCATCGTCGACCACACGGTGGTCTCGGTCGGTCCGTACACGTTCCAGAGTGCATCGCTTCGCTCGAGGAGGCGCGCGGCGAGTTCCGCGCCCATGGGCTCGCCGCCACACAACAACCGCAATGGCGGGTGGCGGCCCGATGCCCAGCCGGCATCGAGCAGCATGCGCCAGGTGGCGGGGGTCGCCTGCATGGTGCGCACGGGATGCGATTCGAGCAGTTGCAGCAAGGCGCCTGCGTCCGACGCCTGCGCATCACCGGCCAGCAAGATGGTGCCGCCCGTGACGAGCGGGAGATACAGTTCCAATGCGGCGATGTCGAACGACAGCGATGTGACAGCCAGCAGCATTTCGCCGGCTTGGATGGCGAGCCGCTGTTGCATCGAGCCGAGCAGGTTGCCCAACGCATGGCGCGTGACCTGCACGCCTTTCGGCGTGCCCGTCGAACCTGATGTGTAGATGCAGTAGGCCAGGTGCTGGGGACGCGCGGCGCTGGATACCGGTGCGCCGCGTTCCTCCGCACGACGGTCCAGGCACAGCACTTCGGCGGCGTGGGTCGGCAGACGGGGCAACAGCGTGGTTTCGGTCAACAGCAGGCGCGGTCGGGCATCCTCCAGCATCCACGCGAGGCGATCGGCCGGGTAGTTGGGATCCAGCGGGACGTAGGCGCCGCCGGCCTTGAGCACGGCCAGCAGCGCGACCACCAGGGAGGCGGACCGTGGGAGGCAGATGGCCACCAGATCGTCCGGGGCCACCCCCCGGGCGATCAGGCGATGCGCCAGCGCCGTGGCGCGGCGGTCGAGTTCCCCGTAGGTGAGCGATGCCGCGGGGTCATCGCCAACGATCAGCGCCGTCGCGCCAGGCCTGCGCAGCACCTCCTGCTCGAATGCTTCGATGACCGACCCTGGCGTGCGCGCTTTGGACCACGCTTGCGGCGGTGCAGGGTCGAAGAGGGACCAGTCCGCCACGGGGCCCGGAGTGGCCTCGGCTGCGTGCCGCAGGATGCGGACGAGGTGAGCGGCCATGCGGGCGATCGTCGATGCGTCGAAGAGGTCGGTGTCGTATTCGAAGCTCGCGCGGAGCGCTCCGTCTTCGCCTTCCTCCGCGATCAGGCTGATGTCGAACTTCGACGTGCCATGGGATGCGGGCAGCGGCGTGACCGCCAACCCCTCCAGGGCGGGCGGTGCCAGGTCCATGTTCTGCAAGATGAACAGGGCCTGGAACAGGGGGGTGCGGCTGAGGTCGCGTTCGGGTTGAAGTGCCTCCACCAGTTGTTCGAATGGCAGGTCCTGGTGGGCCTGGGCGCCGAGCGCGGTCTCCCGGATTTGCCGCAGCAGCGTGGGGAAGTCGGGGAGATCGTCGAAACGGCAGCGCAGGACCAGCGTGTTGGCGAAGAGGCCCACGATGCCTTCCGTCTCCACCCGCTGCCGGCCGGCCACGGGGGTGCCGATGCGAAGGTCGCGCTGCCCGCTGTACCGGTGGAGCAAGGTGGCGTATGCGGCGAGCAGCACCATGAAGGGCGTCGCGCCCTGTCGCTGGCCCACGGCGCGCAGTGACTTCATCAGCTCTGAATCCACTTTCAGGTCGAGGCTCGCGCCCCGATGGGCCTGCACGGGGGGGCGAGGGCGGTCGGTCGGCAGTTCCAATGGGTCGTGCCGGTCGCCGAGCTGGGTTTGCCAGTAGGCCAGTTGACGGGCGAAGCGCGATGACTGCCCTTCCGTGCGCTGCCATGCTGCGAAGTCGGCGTACGTCCGTGTCTGAGGCGGAAATGCGGGTGCCTGTTTGGCCATGAGGGCGCGGTACGCCTCGGCAAGTTCGCGCATCAGGACTCCCATCGCCCAGCCGTCGGCTGCGATGTGATGGAGCGTCAGCAGCAGCCAGTGGCGGTGCGGTCCCAGCCGCAGCAGGCGTGCGCGCCATGGCGGCGCGGCCGTGAGGTCGAAGGGCCGTTCTGCTTCGCCCCATGCACATTGCCGTGCCGCAGCATCCAGGTCATCTGGATGGGTGGCGGTGATGTCCTCCACCGGGAGCGGGAAAGCGGCCGACGGCAGGATGCGAACCAGCGCCTGCGGCTCGGCGCGCACGATCACACTGCGCAGTACCTCGTGGCGCGCCTGCAGGTGTTCGAAAGCCCCGGTCAATGCCGCTACGTCGAGCTCGCCTTCGAGCTGGAGCACCAGGGGCAGGTTGTACAGCGCGCTGCAAGGATCCAGCTCCGCAAGGAACCACATGCGCTCTTGCGCAAAGGACAGGGGGGCGAGGTCGCCCGCCGGCAGGCGTGCCGGAATGGGCGACACATCGGTGGCGGCCGCTGGCGCCGCGCTGCCGAGAACCTCAGCGAGCTGCGCGATGGTGGGCGCATCGAACACGGCGCGCAAGGGCAGTTCCGCGCCGAGTTGGCGGCGGATGCGGGAGACAACCTGGGTGGCCAGCAGGGAATGTCCTCCGAGTGCGAAGAAGTCCTGATGCAGGCCGACGCGGGCGAGCCCCAGTACATCGGCCCAGATCGAGGCCAGCGCCGCATGGAGGGGATCGGCCGATCCACGGGCGTCGTCTCCGTCGTCCAGCGGCCATTTGGGGGCCGGCAGGCGGCGGCGGTCGATCTTGCCGTTGGGGTTCAGTGGCCACGCGGCGAGGGGGACCACCATCGAAGGCACCATGGACGGCGGCAGCGTCAGGGCCAGGGCGGAACGGAGTGCCTCCGGATCCAGCGCGGCATCCTGCTTCGGAACCACGTAGGCCACGAGGCGCTGGTCGCCAGGGCGGTCCTCCCGGACCAGCGCGACGGCCTGGGCGACGCCCGGCTGTCCGGAGAGGCGCGCTTCGATCTCACCCAGCTCGATGCGGTGGCCGCGCAGCTTGACCTGGTGATCGATCCGGCCGAGGTATTCGAACACGCCGTCTTCGCGCTGCCGAACGAGGTCGCCGGTGCGGTACAGGCGTTCGCCGGGGAAGGAGGCCTCAGGATGAGGCACGAAGGCCGCAGACGTGCGACGCGGGTCGTTCAGGTAGCCGCGACCCACCCCGATGCCGGCGATGCACAGTTCCCCCGCAACGCCGACGGGCAGCATGTCCATCGATGCATTCATCACGTGCAGCCGGAGGTTCGCCACCGGCCTGCCGATGGGCAGGTGCGGGCCCCGGACCTCCTCAGGCGAATGGAACGCGTGCAAGGCCACATCGTCGGCGCATTCGGCGGGGCCATACACATTGAGCAGCGGCACGTCCGGATGGCGTTGGAGCCAGTCCCGCGCGAGTTGGGGCGGGAGCGCCTCGCCGGTGGGGAGCAGCCATCGAAGGGGGAGCGCTGCAGGGTGTTCGTCCGCTTCCGTGAGGAAACCACGCAGCATGGCCGGAACGCATTCGAGCACGGTCACCCCCCGCTCGATGACGTGGCGCTGCAAGGCGCGGGGATCCTGGGCGAGCTCGTCCGGCACGATCTCGATGGTGGCACCGCAGAGCAAGCCGCTGAGGAACTGCCATACCGAGATGTCGAAGGCGGCCGACGCGGTCTGTGCGATCACATCGTGCTCGGTGAGCCCGAGTTGAACATGCTTTTGCAGCAGGTTGTTCAGCATGCCGGATCGCTCGACCATCGCGCCTTTGGGCACGCCCGTCGAGCCGGAGGTGTAGATCACGTAGGCGAGGCACCGGCCGCCGGCTGTGGCGGCCGCGGTGCGGCGGCCGTGCGACACGTCGGAGATCCTCAGGCTGCGCGGTGCTGCGTTCCCCATGTCTTGCAGCGCGTCTGCAAGCGCCGCAGGCGGATGATGGTTGCCTTGCAGCACCAGGGCGCACTTCGCCAGCTGGAGCACCTCGGCCAGCCTTGCAGGAGGATGCCTGAGGTCCAGCGGGAGGTAGGCCGCGCCGGCCTTGTACACGCCGATGATCATGGCGAGCAGGTCGATGCCACGGTGGTCGTACAGGGCGACCACGTCGTCCGGACGGACGCCCGCGTCCACCAGCGTGCTGCCGATGGCGGAGGCCATGTGGTCGAGTTCGGCGTAGGTCACCGACCGGTCGCCGCATCGGGCTGCGACCGCATCGGGCCGGCGCCGCACCTGTTGTTCGAACAGCGGGACCAGGTCGGCCGGCACCGCATTCCCGTCGCCGGTGGCGTTCCAGGCCGCCAGGCGCGCGGCCTCGTCATGGCCGAGGCGTGGGAGGTCGCCGAGCCGCGCGTCGGGGTGCGACACGAGCGCCAGCAGCAGCGACTTGAAGTGCGCAAGCATCCGGTCGATCGCCGCCGGTTCGAAGCGCTCGCGGTCGCAGGTGAGCTGCAAGGTCAGGCGCTCTCCCGGGATGATCACGACGGTGAGCGGGTAGTTCGTGTGCGTGCGGGCGTTCTTCTCGTCGATGTGCCAGCGCAGTTTCCATTCGTCCAGTGAGCGGTCGACGGGCGCGTTCTCGAACACGAACAGGCTGTCGAACAGCGACTGGCCGCGCCCAAGCGGGCTGAGTGCCTGAACCTCGCCGAGCGGAAGCTGCTCATGCTGTCGCAGCTCGACGTTGCGACTGAGCACATGCTGCAGCCAGGTGCCGACCGGTTGGGACGGGTCGATGCGAAGGCGCAGCGGCAGCGTGTTGATGAAGAGGCCCACGCTGTTTTCCACGCCGTCGAGCTCGGTGGGGCGTCCGGCGACCGTGATGCCGAACAGAACGTCCGTCTGGCCCGCGTACCAGGACAGCAGCAGCGCCCACGCGGCCTGGGTGCAGGTGTTGACGGTGATCTGCAGCTTCTGCGCCATCGCATGCAGGGCCGCCGTCTCGGCTTCGTCGAGCTGAACGGCATGGTCTTCGACGCCGATGTTCGTGCGGTGGTCGGGCAGCTTGTCGATGCCGAGCGAGGTGGGCTGCGTGAAGCCTGCGAGGTTTTCCGTCCAGTAGTGGCGGGCGGCCTGCAGGTCCTGCTGTCCGAGCCAGCGGATGAAGTCGGCGTAGGGGCGTGGCAGCGGCAGGGGCGGCGCGGCCTCGCCGTCGCGAAGCGCCCGGTAGTGCGCGAAGAAGTCGACCATGAGCAGGGAAAAGCACCAGGCATCGATCAGGATGTGGTGATAGCTTTGCGTGAAATACCAGCGGCCCTGGCCCAGGTCGATCAAGCGGAAGCGGATCAGCCTCGGCTCGGACAAATCGAAACCTTCGCTCAGTTCTCGGGCCAGCAGCGCGTCGAGCCGCTGCCGCTGCGCTTCGGGCTCCAGGCCTTGCCAGTCCTCTCGGGTGACGGGCGATGGAACCTGGCGGTGCACCACCTGCAGGGGCCGGTCTTCGCGCTCCCAATGGAACGAGGTGCGCAGCACGGGATGGCGCTCGACCACCCGTTCCCATGCGCCAACGAATGCTTCGGGAGCCACGTCGCCTTCCAGGCGGTAGCGGTCCTGCATCAGGTACATGCCGGAGCCGGGGTTCAGCAGCGTGTGGAGCAGCAATCCGTGCTGCATCGGGGCGAGCGGGTAGATGTCTTCGACCCTGTCCCAGGGCAGTGTCATCGCATCGAGTTCGCGTTGCGCGATGGCACACAGGGGGAAGTCGCTCGGCGTGGCGCCTGCGGGAGCATTCGCCAGCGCGTCCACGATGGCTTCGAGGTGGCCGATGAAGGCGTGCGCCAGCCGGCGCGTCTCATCCACAGCGCGGGGATCGCCTCCGGACGTCCAGTCCACGGTCAGCACGTCATCGCTGACCTGGGCGTCGACGTCGAGCGCGTGGGTGCGGCGTTCGTCGGCATCGCGGGTGGCGCCCGGCGAACCGTCGTCCAATGCGAAGGCGGCGTCGCGGTGGAACACGCGGTCGAACCGTCCGAGATAGTTGAAGCAGACGTCCGGCGAAGGCAGGCCTCCCAACTGGGCTCGGTCGGCGTCGGTCCCCAGGTGCCGCAGCAGGCCATGGCCGATGCCGCGCCGGGGCACCTGCCGCAATTGTTCCTTGACCGCCTTCAGTGCGCCGAGCGGACCGGCGGCTCCGGGCGCGAGGCGCACGGGATAGCGGGTGGTGAACCAGCCGACGGTGCGGGATGTGTCGAGGTCCGGGAAGACGTCTTCACGGCCGTGGCCTTCCAGTTCGACGAGCACGGCGGCATCGCGGCCGTCGCACAGCGCCTGCGCGAGGGCGGTGAGGAGCAGGTCGTCGACGCGCGCACGCTGGCGTGCGGGCACACGGCCCAGCAGTGCTGCGGTGCGACCGGGATCGAGTTGGACGCGCAGCCGGACCGCTCGTCCCAGCGGGCCCCGCTCAGGCGCTCGCAGTGCCGGGACGACGCCTTCGTGCGTCTGCAACCAGTGGGCCAATTCGGAGCGCGTCTCGTCCGCACGAGCGTGGGCCTGCAGGCGCTGCGCCCATTGGCGGTATGACGTCGGCACCGGTGGCAGCGTCGGTGGAAGGCCGGCGCGCAAGGCTTTGCAGGCGCCCTGGAGGTCGTCGAGCAGGATGCGCCAGGACACACCGTCCACCGCGAGGTGGTGGACGGCGATGAGCAACCGTGGCGGCTCCTCTCCGCCCGAGGTGAACAGGGTGGCGCCCCAGAGGGGGCCGTCGGACAGATGGAACCGGGCCTGGAGCGCATCGCCGTGGCGCTCGATCGCCTCTCGACGGGCGCCGGGGGCCACGGACGAGAGATCCACCTGCTCGATAGGGACCGCCATGTCGGACGCATAGCGCTGCTGCCATCCGCCTTTTTCCGAAGGACTGAACCGCAGCCGCAGGCTGGCGTGCCGCTCGACCACGGCCCGAAGTGCCGCAGGGAGCATCGCGGCATCGCCCGCCTCGCGCAGCGTCAGCAGCACCGCCTGGTTCCAATGCGATGGCGTGCGAAACCGTGCGTCGAAGAACCAATGCTGAATGGGTGTGAGCGGCACATCGCCAGCGACTGCTTCATCGGCTGGCGACGTGGCGGGCGTGCTGTCGATCACCGTGGCCGCCGCGGCGAGGGAGGCCACGGTCTGGTGCTCGAACATCTGCCGCGGAGCGAGCTTCAGCCCGCGCTGGCGGGCACGCGCGATCACCTGCAGGCTCAGGATGGAATCGCCGCCGAGCCGGAAGAAATTGTCGTGCACGCCCACGGAGGGCAGGCCCAGCACGTCGCACCATGCCTCGCTCAGGATCTGTTCGGTGGCGTTGCGGGGTGCCGCGTTGTCGCCGGTGCTCACCAGCACGCGCGGTGCCGGCAGCGCCTTGCGATCGAGCTTGCCGTTGGTCGAAAGCGGCATGGCGTCGAGCCGCACCCACGCCGCCGGCACCATGTGCTCGGGCAGGGCCTCGCGCAGGAACGCCGCCAGGGTGTCGTCGTCGGGCACCGTGCCGCCGGCGACCCAGTAGGCCACCAATCGCTTGTCGCCCGGACGGTCCTCGCGGGCCACCACCACCGCATGCGCCACCGCGGGATGCGACAGGAGCCGGGCCTCGATCTCACCGAGTTCGATGCGGAACCCTCGCACCTTGACCTGGTGGTCCAGCCGGCCGAGGTATTCGATGGCCCCGTCGGCACGCCCACGGGCCAGGTCGCCTGTGCGGTAGAGGCGCTCACCGTTGGCGTGCGGATCGGGAATGAAGCGTTCGGCGGTCAGGTCCGGACGGCCGAGGTAGCCTCGCGCCAGACCGATCCCGCCGATGAACAGTTCACCCGCCACCCCGGCGGGCACGGGGTTCAGCGCATCGTCCATCACATGGAGGCGGGTGTTGGCGATGGGGCGGCCGATCGGCACCTGCGCATCGCCCGCGTCACGCCGGCAGGCCCAATGGCTCACGTCGATGGACGCCTCGGTGGGCCCGTACAGGTTGTGCAGTTCGGCCGGCAGCAACGAGAAGAAGCGGTCCTGCAAGTCGGGCGGGAGGGCTTCACCGCTGCAGATCACGCGCTTGAGCGAATGGCACTGGGACGCATTCGGGTCGTCGAGAAAGGCCCTGAGCATCGACGGCACGAAGTGCAGCGTGGTGACGCGCCGGGTGCGGATCAGCGCGGCGAGCCGCTCGCTGTCGCGGTGGTCGCCGGGTTCGGCCACGACGAGCGCGGCGCCGCTCATCAGCGGCCAGAAAAACTCCCAGACCGAGACGTCGAAGCTGAAGGGTGTCTTCTGGAGCACCCGGTCGTCGGCGCCGAGGCGGTAGGTCGCCTGCATCCATTGCAAGCGGTTCAGCAGCCCGCCATGCGGCACGGCCACGCCCTTGGGCCGTCCGGTGGAGCCCGAGGTGTAGATCACGTAGGCGAGGTGGTCGGATCGCAGCGCGGCGGGTGAGCCGTGCGACGGGCGACGCGCGAGGTCGGCGGCCAGCTCGTCCAGCACCAGCAGGCGCAACGCGCCACGATGGGCCGGGCGCCATGGTGCCGCATGGTGCGTGATGAGCCAGCGCGCCCCGGCGTCGTCGAGCATTTGCTGCAGGCGGTCCGACGGATAGTCCGGGTCGAGCGGCAGGTAGGCGCCGCCTGCTTTCAGGATGGCCAGGAGCGATACGACCATGTCGATGGAACGCACGCAGCAGACGCCGACGACGCCATCGGGGCGCACGCCTGACTCGCGCAGCCTGTGGGCCAGCTGGTTCGCGCGGTGATCCAGTTGGGCGTAGCTCAGCACCTCGTCGCGGAACAGCACCGCCGGGGCGTCGGGTGTCTCAATGGCCTGCTGCTCGATGTGTTCATGCACCCACCCGCGCTGGGGGTAGGCCGTGGCCGTGTCGTTCCATCCGTGCACCACCTGCTCGCGCTCGGCGCGGGTCAGCAGCGGCAGTGCATCGAGCCGCATTTCCGGCGCTTCGACGACGCCTTGCAGCAGCGTCAGGAAATGCCGTGCGAGCCGTTCGATCGTCGAAGCGTCGAACAGATCGGTCGCGTAGTTGAATCCTGCGCGCAGCGCATCGCCTTCATCCGCGATCTCCAGCGTCAGATCGAATTTGGCGGTGGTGGTGGGCGTGCCGAACGGGCGCACGTCAAGGTTGCGCCATTCGACCGGCTCCTGCGGCGC